>OBLN01000011.1_pt1 | contig 79036 bp, 74 predicted proteins | sample 1519301 | NCBI WGS metagenome assembly OBLN01 (sample SAMEA2452533, study PRJEB22499) | sediment metagenome | reverse complement strand
TGCCAAATCCAACGTCAGACAAGAAATAACTCTTGCCTCCACTTATTAAAAGGCGGTGATTGTAAGTTCTCGCGTGATTCACGCGGACTCCTCCAAAGGACACCATCGTATATATACCTTCCGAATCAGGAGATTCGAAGGCAAAAGATGGACCAGTTAAAGAAGTACACTCATCTAACCTCCACCCGGATTATAACTTTATGTTTTAATCCTATATGGTTTTTACGGTCGATGAATATCCGCCAACTTAAAGGTGCCGTTTTAAGCAAGCACCCCCCATGTCGGACGGGATTCTATACATCCACACTATTGCATATAAAACTAACGTATTTAATTAATTTTTTTACCATATAAATCATACATAGTAGTACAAATAACACAACACCCATAAAGCAGGAGCTAAAAAACAAACCACAAGCAGAGATACGCAAGCTTTAACAATATAAGTGACATAGCAGTACACAAAATCATATTAAAAGAGGGATCTGTCTGCAATACAGCAAGAAGAACAGTAATGTAGATACCGCAGAGGTTACAAGAGTTCGCACGCCCAGAAAAGAAAATAGTGAAATACTCGCCATCGTAGAAAGTATGCTTGGTGCAAATCACGTAAAACTGAGATGCTTAGACGGCGTTGTAAGAATGGGAAGAATTCCCGGATCCATGAAAAAGAGAACATGGATACGAGAAGACGACATTGTAATCGCAGTCCCGTGGGACTTCCAGAATGAAAAAGCTGATGTAATATGGAAATACACCAGACCACAGGTAAACTGGCTGGAGCGCAAAGGATACCTGAAAGGGTAAAAAGGAATATGAAAAAAGAAGTAACCAAAAAAGTAGAACGTATCGACACTGAAGTCGACAGGTTGCGCATGAGACGCAAGGACACAGATACACTCAAAGTAACAGATAATGTATTCGATGACCCCACTCTGAAAACTCTATACACCCTGTCCAGCAAAGGAATACTCAAAGCAATGGGCGGACCCATCAGCACAGGAAAAGAAGCAAACGTATTCCTAGCAGAAGGAGAAGGCAAAGACATTGCAATTAAGATATACAGAATATCATCAAGCACCTTCAACTCAATGGAAGACTATATTCTGGGAGATCCACGTTTCAGAAATGTAAGACATTCAAAACGAGACATCATTTTCGCATGGACGAAAAAAGAGCAGCGGAACCTTATTCGTGCAAAAGAAGTAGGCATTCGCGTACCAGAACCCATTGTTGCCGAACGTAATGTCCTCGTAATGGAATTCATGGGAGAAAATGAGAAACCATACCCCCAATTGAAAGACATCCGTCTTGAAAAGGAAGGGGCTAAGACAGTATATGACACTATTATAAAGAATATAGACCTGCTGTACAAAGAAGCAAACCTGGTACATGGAGATCTGAGTGAATACAACATATTAATGGTACCTGAAACAAACGACCCCATATTCATAGATATGGGCCAATCAGTCACCAGTGAACATCCCCGCTCAAGAGAATTCCTACTAAGAGACATAGAGAACATTGTACGTTTCTTCAAAAAATACGGCATTGATGAAGATCCGCAGGAGTTGTATTCATCAATCAGGAATAAAGAAGAGAAAACGCAAATTATTGATTCATAATTATCAAAGGTAGATCTATATGACACATATCAAAGTTCCTAAAGACAGGGTTGGTGCCATTATTGGACCAAAAGGCCGCGTCAAAGAAATCATAGAAAACAAATCAACAGCTAAACTGGATATCGACAGTGAAAACGGAACTGTTGAGATTATTCCCGGTGATGACCCTGTTGGCGCAATGAAAGCAGCAGATGTAGTAAATGCAATTGCCAGAGGATTCAACCCGGACAAGACATTTACAATGTTTGACGATGATCTGCTAATGCTTGAAGTAATTGACATCTCCAAACATGCAAATACGCAAAAAGACCTGCTTCGCCTTAAAGGAAGAATCATTGGAAAAGGCGGAAAGACAAGAGAAATAACTGAAAGACTGATTGGTATAAAGATGTCAGTCTATGGAAAAACAGTGAGTGTAATAGGCACCCCTGAACAGAACCAAATAGCAAGAACATCCATTGAAATGCTCATAGAAGGAGCAAACCACGGAAGCGTTTACAGCTATCTGGAAAAGAAGAGAAATGAACTACTTCAATCTCAGCTTGACCATTACTAAGAGGATACAGTAGTATATCCTACGAAAAATATTAATAGCCTTGACTCCTAATTTACCAGAGGTAAACAGATGAGAGGATATACCAACAGTTCCGAAATAAGAACGTATGCAGCTTTTGTATTGATCTTACTTCCTACAGCAGCCCTTTGCTACAAGGGGCAGCTATCCCTCGGAACAATTGGTTCTGTACCATTGATGATATTCCTTTTTTCAATGATATGCGGCTCTATTATAGAAATACCGGTAACAAGCTTCCGTTCTAGAAAACCAGAGCAACTTTTTAAATATGCACCCATTCTTGAAGATATCTATTCTGTACCAATGGTAAAAGAACTGAGCATTGGAAAAGAAAGAGTTTTTGACACAACGCTCACAGTAAATCTGGGAGGGGCAATATTACCTGCCCTTGCAACAATTTACCTATTACTGACGCAACCTAACAATACAGCTCTTGAAATAATGCTCATAGTAGTAGTTGCAGTGATTTTACTATCCGAAATAATGGCAGGAATAGGAACAATAATACCTGAATACATAGGATTAATAGCACTTCCGTTTGCACTCATAGTCGCACCGGGCAACGCAGCATCCATCACATTCATTGCCGGAGTAGGCGGCATACTTATTGGCAATATAATATCAGTTATAACCTTTAATAAAGAAAGGACCGGCAGTGCCTTTATGAGTATAGGAGGAGCAGGCACTTTCAAGTCAATATATGTAACGACAATAATTGCCAGTTTAGTTTCATATTTCATCCATTGACATACCCAGCCTCTCTGCCCGACGCTTCTCAATCCGGTCCTGTAAGACTTTTGAAGGAATGTTAAGAGCCCTGTATTTAGCTATCCCATTATTCGTGAAGCGGAATGGCTGTGGAGTATGATCCACACGTGTAGCCCTCATTTTTTGAACGGCCATCACCGGCATAGGAGTCGTGTCAATGTCATTTGTCTGAATAAAATCAAGAAAGATAACGCCATCACCAAGAAAATCAAAATCATCATATTGCTTTGTTTCAATACCATGTGACTTTTCAGTTACAAGAATAGCAGTAGTCAGATTCTTTTTCAACACTCTGTGAAGACCACGCCAAGATGCAGAAGTTCTGAATTCCCCCGGAGCAGTGAGAACGTTCATAGAATCAAAAACCACCCTATCAGGCTTATGAGTGTCCAGTATTTCCATCATTTCTTCAGAAGTCAGCATGGAAATGCCAAATATCTCAAGATAACCATCATCAATGTACTTGCCAACATCCCATCCAAATCGTGCAAAGTGTTGAACAAGCTGCTGTGCCCTTTCTTCAAATGAGAAGAAAATACACCTTTCACCACTTTTCACACCATCCATCAGATATTGCATCGACAGAGTAGTCTTTCCAGTCCCCGGAGGACCAGTTACAACTACAGCAAATCCTTTAGGGAATCCACCTTCCAGAAAATCATCCATTCCAGGAATACCAGTAGGGACTCTTTTGATCAGGCGATCGATATTCTGAGTATCGAGTTTGGCTTTGAAACGTGTAGAATCAAGATTAAGAAGTGCTTTTTCCAGGACAACATTTTTTGCGCCGAGCTCCTTCTCATATCTCTCAAGGATTTTTATCGCATCTGCGCTTAATGTAGTATGAATTGGGAATTTTGTTTTCATCACACCACCGTATGTACATAATATGGCATTATATATTTAAAGTGTTATGGTAATGTGGACATACATAAAATATTATGAACATATCACTCAGATACAAATCCTTTTCCACGAAGGAAATTGCCGCGGCCTCTTGATGCCATTATATCCCCATCCCATACCACTTCACCTCTTGCTATAGTATATTCCGGGAAGATCCCATCCATACCCTCATACGGCGTCCATCCTGCCTTACTATGAAGATTATCACCTTTTATCTCAGTAACATGCCCCGGGTCGACGACGATAATATCAGCATCATATCCTTCGGCAAAAACACCTTTTGAATACCGGTTAAGACCAAATATCCTTGCAGGATTCTTACTGGTCACATCTATCATGCGCCCCAGAGGAAGCAAATTCCTCTTAACTGCAACAAGCATCAATGGCATTAATGTTTCCACGCCAGGAACACCTGATGGAGCACTTTTTATATCAACATCCTTTTCAGCTTCCGTATGTGGCGCATGATCAGAGGCCACTACATCCATAGTTCCATCATTAAGCGCATTCAGAAGCATTTTGACACTTCTGCGGTCCCTGAGGGGAGGATTCATCCTGCCAAATGACCCCAGTCTTTCCCAATCCTTAGTAGAAAGGAATAGATGATGCGGCGCAGCCTCGCTTGTTATAGTAGGGGACACACCACCTTTTGTAGCAAAATATCGCTCCTTGCGCAAAAGTCCAACAGATTCAAAAGCACTTATATGACAGAAATGTGCTTTAGCACCATTCTTTTTTATTAATTCGATGGCTTTTTCAACAGCAAAGGCTTCACAAAGATTAGGACGGGCCTTTGAGTGAGACTCCGGAGACATGTCATTTTTCAGGAAAGCTTCACATTCGAGCCTTATTTTATCATCTTCAGCATGGATACATGCAAGTGCATCAAGCTCTTTAAGCACAGCCAGCGCCTCATCGAGGCATTTTTCATCTATATTCAAAGCACCTGTGGATTCAGCCATGAAGATCTCACCAAAGGCAGTTGCCCCAAGCTTCCACAACTCAGGCAATTTTTCAATGTTGCCCGTAACCCCCCCATAAAGCCCGAAGTCCACAATTGAATTACGGTTTGCGACCTTTCTTTTATCCTTGAACGATTTGCGATCAATGGTCGGAGGAATAGTATTGGGATGATCAATAACAGTCGTTATTCCACCTGCTGCAGCTGAACATGAACCCGTATACCAGTCTTCTTTTTCAGTCATACCCGGGTCCCTGAAATGGACATGAACGTCAATCCCCGCAGGTAGTGTCAATGCACCTTTTGCATCGATGGTCTGGTTCAATCTCTGGACATCTATCTCTTTAGATATTTTTATTATCTTGCCATCCTCTATCAGGACTTCGGCTGGCTGAAGATAATTATTGACGAAGACTTTTGTGTTCTTGATCAGAATATCAGGCATAGTGTCCTATATTCTATTGGAGGTATATGCCCTTTATGATAGCGCCCACCAAGTCAGACTCGTCTTATAGTATATAGATATATAGCTAATATATAGATTCAGTACTCAAACAGATAAACTGTAGAGATATATATTGTACAGACATAATCCTTATGTATTGATTTTGTTATGATTCACTGACAAGTAAACAGTACTCATTAACAAAATGGTGAATTAGAACATGATATCTGGTAGATTATTAAAGAATATGACAATTTGTTCTGTCGTATTGTTAATTATTACAATCGCATTCACAGGAATCGGTTGTGTCGATAAGGAAGAGAGCACCTCCGGTGAAACTGGAGTAACAGAAGCTGCAAGTATTATCGTAAAGGGATCAGACACCGTACTCCCACTTACCCAGAGAGAATCCGAAGAATTCATGCTGGCAAACCCTGAACAGAGTATCACTGTAATTGGCGGTGGATCAGGAGTAGGAATTGCAGCACTCATCGATGGAGAAGTGGAAATCGCAATGGCTTCAAGGACAATCAAGGACTCTGAGATAGAGAATGCAGAGGCAAACGGCATCAACCCTGTAGAGCACGTAATTGCATGGGACGGAATAGCTGTAGTCGTCAACCCAGAGAACCCTGTAACAGAAATCACGTTTGAAGACCTTAAGGGAATCTATGACGGAAGCATCAGCAACTGGGCAGACGTTGGCGGAGATGACCTTGAGATTACAGTTATCACCCGTGACAGCAGCTCAGGAACCTACGGATACTTCCAGGAAGAAGTACTTCTTGATGAAGAATACAGGCAGGATGCACTCGTGCAGCCAGCAACCGGTGCCATTGTACAGGAAATAGCTCAGAACACAGGGGCTATCGGATACATTGGATACGCATACCTTGATGACAGTACAACTGCACTCTCACTTGATGCTGATGGAGAAGGATTTGTAGAAGCAACACCAGAGAACATCATTAGTGGTGACTACCCACTTGCAAGACCACTCTACTACTACACAAACGGTGAACCAACAGGACTTGCAAAGGAATACATCGACTATGTAATGAGTTCCACCGGCCAGAATATCGTTTCAGAAGTTGGATACTTCCCGGTAAACTAAAGATACGCCATACCAAGTATCTGAGGAATTGATGTTGAACAGACAATTCAGGGAAAAGGGCATCGAGTCATTGCTCCTCGCATCAGGAGCGTTGGTAGTAGTAGCTCTTTCCCTTCTTTGTATTTTTTTATTCCGCGACGGATTACTATTATTTGAAGATTATTCGATCATCGACTTTTTGACCGATACTAAATGGTACCCGACAGCAGACCCGGAACACTTCGGACTTTTGCCATTGTTACTTGGATCATTGATAGTAACAGCGGGGGCCATATTGTTCTCCGTCCCGCTGGGGATCGCAGCTGCCATATACATATCCGAACTTGCAGACCCAGGGGTTGCCAACTATTTGAAACCCATTACAGAAATACTGGCAGGGATCCCATCTGTAGTATATGGTTTCTTTGGCCTTGTAATACTGGTACCTCTTGTTCAGAAGACCCTCCACATACCAACCGGCCAGACAGCACTTACAGGATCCATAATGCTCGGGATAATGGCACTGCCAACGATCATATCCATTTCAGAGGATGCTATAAGCTCAGTACCAAGGTCAATAAAAGAGGGCTCGCTTGCACTGGGTTCCACACAATGGCAGACCATATACAAAGTTACAGTCCCTGCGGCACTCTCCGGAATATCAGCAGCCGTTATGCTGGGAGTAGGGAGAGCAATTGGAGAGACAATGACAGTTATGATGGTCACAGGAAACTCAGCCGTGATCCCGGGATTCCCATCTGGCCTGTTTGCACCTGTAAGGACCATGACAGCAACCATTGCACTTGAAATGGGTGAAGTGCCACAGGGAAGTGATCACTTCCACGCACTGTTCGCGATCGGGGCCGTACTTTTCATTACCACTTTTATAATCAACATAATAGCCAACTACATAAAAAGGAGGTACAGGTTCAACCTGTAATGAACATGTTCTCCAATGCAAAAATCAATGAGAAAATAGCCTTTGGACTATTAAAGCTCGCAACTGGAATGGTCGTTGCCTTTGTGCTTGTTATTCTGTACTACATAGTATCCAACGGATATAGTGCCCTCAGTATTGAATTCATCAGCGAGATGCCGAGAAAAGGAATGACAGAGGGAGGTATCTATCCGGCAATAGTAGGAACAATATACCTTATCGTCGGTTCTATAGCTGTTGCAATGCCACTTGGCATGCTGGCTGCAATCTACCTTACTGAATACTCAAGACCAGGAAAAACAACATGGGCCATCGAGATGGCGATCAATAATCTTGCAGGCACACCTTCTGTAGTGTTCGGTTTGTTCGGTCTTGCAATGTTTGTGAAATACCTTGATTTCGGACCTTCAATACTTTCTGCATCTTTAACACTTGCACTGCTCATATTACCTGTAATTATAAGAGCAAGCCAGGAAGCACTCCTGACCGTCCCCAAAGATTACAGGGAAGCATCACTTGCCTTAGGAGTAACAAAATGGGAAACCATCAGAAGAGTTGTTCTTCCTGCCGCAATTCCCGGAATGATAACCGGTGCAATACTTAGTATAGGAAGAGTTGCAGGAGAGACTGCACCCATATTGCTGACAGGAGCTGCTTATTTCCTTCCAAGACTGCCGGATTCCGTATATTCACAATTCATGGCATTGCCATACCACTTGTACGTGCTTGCTACATCAGGCACCAATATTGCCCAGACAAGGCCAATACAGTACGGAACCGCTCTGGTACTGCTGATAATCATATTAGGTGTGAACCTTGTTGCAGTAACCATAAGGTCACATTACAAGAATAAAATAAAGAGATAAACTCAGCCATAGTCCAATTTTACATTATATCCAAGAGGTAATTACATGCCAGAAGCTTACGAGAACGGAACAGAGATAGAGGTCAGAGACCTTAACCTGTGGTACGGAGATAACCATGCACTTCATGACATATCCATTGATATTCCAAAAAACAGCGTCACAGCACTAATAGGCCCCTCAGGCTGCGGCAAATCAACTTTCCTCAGGTGCCTCAACCGGATGAACGACCTTGTGAAAAGTTGTCGTATCGAAGGAAAAATACATATTGACAAGCAGAACATATATTCAAAGGACGTTGATGTTGTAGACCTCAGAAAAAGAGTAGGGATGGTATTTCAGAAGCCAAACCCATTCCCTATGTCCATCCATGACAACATCGCTTATGGACCACGCATCCATGGCGTGAGCAAAAAGAATATAGACGGCATTGTTGAGGAAGCACTGAAATCAGGAGCACTGTGGGGAGAAGTATCAGAAAGACTCGATAAATCTGCATTGGACCTGAGTGGCGGACAGCAGCAGAGGTTATGCATTGCCAGGACACTTGCAGTTAAACCAGAAGTGATATTGTTTGATGAACCTTGCAGCGCACTGGACCCAATATCTACAAGCAAGATAGAAGAATTGATTCTTGAACTCAAGAAGGATTACACAATAGTCATCGTTACGCATAATATGCAACAGGCTGCCAGGATTTCAGATTACACCGGCTTTTTCCTGACAGGAGATCTTGTGGAGTTTGACAGGACTACACAAATATTTGAAAGCCCTCAGGAGAAGGCAACCGAGGATTATATTACGGGAAGATTCGGGTGAAGATATGACACGTACCAGATACCAGGAAACACTTGCCATTCTAAGGAATAGCATAATACAGATGGGAAAATTGTCTCAGGATGCCATACATAACTCCATTGAAGCTCTGAAGGATCTTGATATAGAACTTGCAGAAAGTGTTATTGATGGAGATCAGGTAATCGATGATTACGAATTGAGAATTGAAAAGTGTGTGGCTCAACTCATATCGTTGCAAAGTCCCACTGCAGGAGATATGAGACTTGTCACTTCCTGCCTCAAAATGGCTATAGACCTCGAAAGAATGAGTGACTTGGCAGTAGATATCGCGCAAAGCACGAAAAAAATAGAAGGCGAACACATCAAACCCCTTATAGACATACCACAGATGGCAGAGACAGCCGAGAGCATGCTTGAGCAGGTAATGATAGCTTTTGAAAACAATGATGTAAAGCTGGCAGAGTCCGTTGCCAAATTGGATGATGAGATTGACAGAACGTTCTATGAAGTGTGGAAAGAGCTTATCAGCATGATGGCACAGGATGAGACTATAATAAACAATGCATCCCACCTGTTATTTGTAATCCGCTATCTGGAAAGGATAGGAGACCACGCATGCAATATTTGCGAGAGCGTGGTCTATATTGCATCCGGGATAAGAGAAGACCTGAATTAGAAGTCAAACAGGGAGCTTTGAGACTTTTTATCCCCGGATTGTTGAGGAGGCTGGACCTCCACATCTTTTTTGTTAACACGTTCAACAGGAGAATCCTGTGGCTTGTCTGAAAAATCAAAAAGACCCATTTGCTTAGAGTCATAATCGAGGTTTGCCATGTCAACCCCAAACACGCCAAGTATCCGCTCTACAGGCGGCAACAACTGTTTCTTAATGTAATAGTCCACATCAATAGGAATGTTGTTCTCCCGAACATATTCAGGATCTTCAGCGCGATTTACAAACAGGTCTTTTCCTGCCACAATTACAAATGGTATGCGCTCACCCACAGGAGGAGGAGAACCTGTCCTGCGTTCAATCTTTTCTGCGACCGTCAGATGAGGCTGCTTGTTCTTATAGCTGGTAGCTTTTTTAGAGAACATACGAGTCATGGTAAGATCTTCGATAATTTCGGAATCTTTCCTTACATCAATATTTCTCACATTATCAACAACAGTACGTACATGGCTGACAGCACCATCCACATCGCCTTCCTTGAGTACCATTCCAAGAACAGTGTTCAGAGTCTTAGAGGTAAGTTCACACCAGTCCCTGCGAACGGTCTCCATACCCTTGACCTTTATATCTTCCTTCCACTCATCGCCCGAGCGTTCAAAGACCCATATAGCATAGCGTTTCTTGGCAATGAAAAGAGCACGCTTTGCAATAGACTCGAACTCGAGCTCCATTGGGTCAGGAAGTGAACCAGAGACCATGGCAGCGATCTTGCTTCCCACAAGTCCGGCATCATCAAGAGATACCTCCTTTTTTGAACTGCACTGGACAAATACACTGTCCGTATCACCATAAACTACCGACAGGGACACGATATTATCATCTGCATTGATAGAAGACAACTCTTCAGTAAAATATGCAGAACCATCCCTCAATATGACCTTACTGATAGTACCATTAATTATGGCACGGGTATTGAGAATGTTATTTCTTCCGAAGCTTGTAACGGCATTTGCAAGGGCCATGCTATACAATCTTGCCCGCGTATAACCGGAATAACCATAAAAACTGTTAAGTAATATCTTAAGCGCAAGCTGAGTGGCATCAAGAACACGATATTCGGATTCACTTGCGGCATTTCTCATCTTCTTCTTGGTTTCCACCCTTCGCTGTAGCAGACTTTCAAGAATAGATGGCATTATTCCTTTAGAGACTTCAGCAGGCACAAATTCCCCACCCGAGGGAGGCTTTATTGTTTCCGCATCAGGACGGTCCTGCTCCACTACAGTAGTGTAACAGAGATTATGTGCCATCATGATGGTTGGATAAAGTGATTTGTAGTCAAGGATCACGACATTTTCAAGAAGGCCTTTCTTTGGTTCAAGAACCTCGCCACCCTTGAGTCCTTCACTACTGCGATTTCTCATGGCAACCAGTTCATCACTGGGTTTAGGAGGGATTACACGATCCTGTTTTCCGTATTCCCTGAGAAGCAGATTGTCCACCATGGATGTTTGTCCGCCATCCACTACTTCCTGAAGAAGGGAACCGCTCACCTGAGCTATAGCAATATGCTTGTCAAGAAGCTGGAGCTTCAGGAAAAGTTCCATGGCAAGTTCAGAATCCCTGCGTGCATAATCTATGAATTTGAGCAATTTTTCACCGGAATCATTCCAGTATTCTTCCATCTCAGATGGTGCCACATCGAGTTTTTCCCTGTCAAGGAGCTCTTTTGCGACATTCCTTAAAGTATAACGTTTAAGACTGTATTGACTTCTTATAAGAGGTAGCGCATCTACGACAACCCTTCCGGGAATAGAGACCATTGTCCGGTTACCGATCCTACGGTAACTCAGAATCCTCCCGTCACGACCCACCGTAGATCGTACATTGTCCCCGGAACCAGCAAGCATGGCGACTCTGTCCGCAATGTAAGGAATGTCAAAACCGTTTATATTATACCCGGATATAACATCAGCATCGTATTCCTGGAAAATCTCAAAAAAACGATTTAACATTAAAGTTTCAGAATCAAAACATTCAACATCAGCATCTGTTCCTTCAACTTGCTTTGCAACAAGAACAATGGTATCATGACCATTGAATGCAGGACTGAATGACATACTTACCATGATCACCGGAGAAGTTTCCGGGACTGGCATTGAACCTCCGATCGGAAGGCATTCAATGTCAAATGAAAAGTACTTAAGAGGAGCGATAGATAGTTTTTCTATTTCCTCAAAGGAATCAGCAGTAAAAACCGAATCACAGTATATTTTTTCGCTGGAAAAAGGACTATCAGATACAGGTTCTACACTAACCCATCCCATCCCGTGCAGGCCCTTGTCTATCAGGAATCGATTCCTGAAAAGTATATCAGTTTCATATACCTCCCTTACACCAGGAAGTGTAAGCACTTCATCACGTATTTCAGGAACGTTGCGTGGCTCCATAGTGGTTACCCGGAGCATGGGTTTTTTTGATACCTGGAATCCCACTGGTTCAAATTTAGGAACAATATCCACCTTTTTAATGACATCGAAGCGCTCTTTGAGCATGGTGGAAAGTTTATCAAGCTCGCCTTCAGCATTGATAAAGAAATATGGTTCAAATCCGGGTACAAAACAGCAGACGCTTTTTCCGTCTTCGGCTCTACCGAAAAGACGTATCACAGGGCCACTTTCATGCCCAACATAATCAGCGTCCAGTATCTGGAAGTTCATGAACTACCTTACAGGTTTGCAGCATATATGCTTTGCGTTGAAGTTTAGATAAATAAAAAAATGAATGCCCGGAGCGTGACTCGAACACGCGACCTCCAGATATCTCAGGAGATTTGGACGCACGGAATTTTATTCCCTATGAGTCTGGCGCCCCAACCAACTAGGCTATCCGGGCAGTGCAGCACCTAAAAGGACAAGGTAATATTAAAGAGTATCGATTGAAAGAGCAACTGCCTCCAGAAAAATCAAAAAAATTGGCATGGGTCAATACCCGGTTGCCTCAGCCAATGCACTCAAAACAACATGATCATCTGTCGCGCCACCTACAACAAAGACAAAGTTGCCATTGTTCCATATGTAAGTGTATCGAGGAATATTATCTTTATCAACTGTGACATATTCAAGTATTCTCACGGCAGAATGACCATTAATGATCTCTTCTGTAAAGCGTGAGCCTGAAGATAATTCCCTGAAGCCTGCTTTATACTGAACTATGAAATCTTCCGCTGAAACAGAACTGTCCATTTCTATAACATCAACATAAACATCTGTCGAATTCAGATACATGTACAGACCTTCTGAGCCTGCTACAAAGCCTTCCACTGAAACATATTCATTTTCTACCTTTTCAGCAGACAGCTCACGAGAGCCCAGGAATTCATAACCATCAGGAAGATCATCCACTGGCATAAGACTCTGGCCACTGGCACCTTCTGAAATCGTATTTGTGATATCTGTATTTTCAGGAGTTTCCTCAACAACCTCATCCGTGCAACCGGAGATTGATAACATGAAAACACAGATTATTAAAACCAAAATAATCTTTTTGAGCATGGTTACACCTCTTTGAAAAAAGCTTAATCATAAAAAAAGGTTGAAAGAAGGGATTACCCCTTCTTTATTTTAAATATTTTAGTTTCTTCTAACAAGGTATGCTACTGCAAGGAGACCAGCTACTGCGAATACTGCTTCAAATCCAGGGGATTCTTCTTCAGCAGTTTCTTCTGCAGGCTCTTCTTCTTCTTCAACAGGCATTTCCTCAGTTACATTTTCCTCGGAAGGCATTTCTTCTTCAGAAACTTCTTCCTCAGCAGGCATTTCTTCTTCAGATGGGCCTGCTTCAGAATCATCTACTATAACGCCTTCACCGATTGTTCTCTCAACGAATGGATAGTATCTGAGTGTTGAGGAATTGTCTGCGGTCTTGAGCATGAAACCTTCTGCAAGATCAATTTCCTTATCTGCGGACAGAGTGATTGTACCAGAGTTGAACATTGCAATCTTGTTGGAAACTGAATCGACTTCAAGTTCTCCGAATTCATCTGCAGATTCGATCTCAAGAATGTTCTCGTAGTCAAGGAGCCAGAGACCTTCAACAACTGCAAGGCTGTCTACCTGACCCTGGAATACATCGGTGACGAGTACTCTGAAGACGATTACATCAGACTGGTCGCCAACATCTACATCATAGTCCCAGGTTGTGTCTACATTACCACTGACATCAATGACTTCGTCCTCGACGAATTCTCCATCCTTGGAGAGTTCCATCCAGACCTTGTCACCCTCTACATCGATCTGCTTTGCGGTAAGTTCATAGCCGCCAGCGAGCTCGAGTGCGGAACCGGTCCTGAGTGTGTACTTGTCATCTGTGTCGAGCAGAAGCTTTACAAGCTCGCCTGCGTCATCATCATCAGTTGCTACATATTCCTGTGCAAAGAGTCCAATGATTGGGAATGTGGTGTTGTTGACAGTAGCACCTGTTTCACCAGCGAAGTCAGCTTCGTATCCTGTCTGGACAATGGTTGTGTTGTACCAGAGACCTGTTTCGTCAGCAACTGTCGTGCCACTTACAGTGATACTAAGAGTTTCTGAACCTTCGTTGTCATCAAGGTCATACCAGAAACCTGCAAAGTCATCTGTCGTCCATTCTGTAGCACCTACTCCTGCAACGGTACCCCTTACCTCGTATGTACCAGGCTCGGTGTATTCCTTCATAAGATAGAATCTGAGATCATCGGAATCTGCGGTCACGAAACTCATGCCTTCTGCAAGATCAATGGTCTTGTCAGCGGAAAGTGTGAGTGTGCCGGTGTTGTTCATTGTGATACTGTTGGCAACTGTATCTACTTCGAATTCTCCGAATTCATCGGATGATTCAATCTCAAGAACGTTCTCGTAGTCAAGGAGCCAGAGACCTTCAATAACTGCAAGGCTGTCTACCTGACCCTGGAATACATCGGTGACGAGTACTCTGAAAACGATTACATCAGACTGGTCGCCAACATCTACATCATAGTCCCAGGTTGTGTCTACATTACCACTGACATCAATGACTTCGTCCTCGACGAATTCTCCATCCTTGGAGAGTTCCATCCAGACCTTGTCACCCTCTACATCGATCTGCTTTGCGGTAAGTTCATAGCCGCCTGCGAGCTCAAGTGCGGAGCCGGTCCTGAGTGTGTACTTGTCATCTGTGTCAAGCAGAAGCTTTACAAGCTCGCCTGCATCTTCATCATCTGTTGGCACATATTTGTCTGCGAAGAGACCAATAAGTGGGTATGTCATGTTGTCGCTGCCAGTGACGTCAGCCTCAGCAGCAAAGTCAGCTTCGTAGTCATTCTGTACGATTGTTGCGTTGTATACAAGACCATCTTCACCTATAGCTTCTCCACTTACAATAGCAGAGTTGTTCACGATGGTAAGGGTCTCACTTGAAAGGTCTTCGTCAATGTCATACCAGAAACCTGCAAAGTTTGTGGTATTGAATTCAATGTCCCCACTGGAGAGAACATCAGTAAAATTAGAACCATTGATAATGGTACTGCGCACTTCTACACTGTCCACTGCTGCTGCAGGCATAACTAATGCTGCAAGAGCAATGAGAGCAATCAGTGCAATTGTTGTAAATCTTTTCATTATTTTCCTCCGTATTTAGTCTAATATAAGAGTGAGTGAGAATCAAGAAATAAAGCATATTATTGCTCTATGAACTTCAGACAAAAGATCCATCATAAAGATTCGTCCATTGCCGAAGGAGACTTCATCACCCTCCTAATCCCGTCATATTGGATTACAAGTGTTCTATTAAACAATTGCCGTATTAAATCTTTTGTGGTCCAATTCCAAACTATTATCGCATTGCATTGGCAAACATCGATGCAATTGACGGTAAATGTCGAACTTACCAGACCAAATCAGGTGAAAAGACAGATGAATGTCGCGATAATGTTTACAGATTGTCGATGTGACAGTTTAGTAGAAACAAGCACATTCCATATATTCACTGTCATTACAACAGGAATAATTCAACATATTTATATATATGATAACATAAAATGAACATCAAATAAAAGTAATACATGTATCAAATTACCAATTTGCTTTACCAGGGAATTACTAATCATAAGGAGTGAACTAATAAGATGTACGATGGTGCAGTTTCTGAAGAGATATCAATGGAAGATAAGGCAAATCGTGTCAAAACAGGCATACCTGGATTTGATGAGTTGTGCGGTGGCGGACTCATCCAGGACAGGACATACCTCATATCAGGCACATCAGGTGCCGGTAAAACGAATTTCTCCATACAATTCATATACAACGGAATTACCAAATACGGCGAGAACGGGATAATTGTCGCAACTGAAGAAAGACCGGAACAGATCAGGGAAAACGTTCTCAAGTTCGGTTGGGACCTGCAAGCACTCGAAGATGAGAACAAGCTCGTCATAATTGATGCCTGCTCCACCAAAATAGGCATACCCTCACAGGAAAAATACGTAGATGTCCGTCCATTTGACATAAGATCGATGATGGACCAGATCATAGCCACTCAGGAAGAGATCAATGCTAAAAGGGCACTTATTGATTCAACGACATCTATTAGTTTCTATCTTCAGGATCCGGCCAAAATAAGAATAGAACTGCTGAAGCTCAGCACCACACTTGAGGTCATAGGCCTGACATCAATGCTGACATGCGAACTTATAGATGAATCAAAACCATCCAGGTTCGGTGTTGAGAATTTTGTAACAGACGGTACTATAGTACTCTATTACAAAAGGCATGAGAATGTAAGAATGAGAAGTATGGAAATATACAAAATGAGAGGATCGGACCATAGTAAGAAGATCCACCTCTATGATATAACGCCCGAAGGATTTGTAATTCACCCGCACGAGGAAGTATATTCAATGTTCTAAATATCAGGATACGTCTCTTCATGGCCGCATTCCACACATTTATATATTGCAAGAGTGCGACCAAACTGATCAGATCTTTTAAGCACAGGATATCTCCAGCGGTTCATTTTCCCTTCACAAAGCGGACATCGGTAGTTCATGTTCTCACCAGCTTGCAATTATATAAGTCAGTATATTAAATTAACGAACCAGAAGTCACTAAAACAATTTAACCAAAAATAAAAGAAGATAGAATGGACGGGTTAAAACAGATTTCATGCGGCATCAAAGGGCTTGACGAAATATTGGGAGGAATGGTATCACCCTCTACAATACTGGTAGCTGGAACAGCAGGCGTAGGAAAGACCATAATGTCACTCCAGATGCTATCAAATGCATCCAAGAATGGTGAGAAGGCACTCTACATACCCATTACAACAGAAAGTGCTGAAAAACTGAATAGGTATAATTCAACACTTGATTTCTTTGACAACTCCTTTGAAGTACATGCAATAAACAGGCAACTTGCAGAGAAAGACCCATTGACAACTTTGATCGAGATTGGAAACATAATAGAATCCATCAAACCTGACAGACTGGTAATAGATCCCATTACACCACTTGGATATGGATTTATCGAGCAGGAAAAAAGAAGATTTTTCTACACACTTGATTCCATGCTTCAGGAAAGGAACATGCTTACATTCCTTATCGGGGAACTTTTGAAGACAGAATTGCATAACTCAGTAGTAAGCCACCTCTCGGACGGCATCATATACCTCACAAGAGAAGACAGGAATTCAAGGGCCGACCACCTCATGGAATTCATTAAAATGAGAGGTATTGACCCGGGAATACACTCAGAGATAACATCCCGGAAATATCCGTACAACATTAATTCAGCAGGTTTTGCCGCCTACCCACATCTGAAACCGGAAAATGGACTGGCATTGGATGATACCAGAGTGGAGGCAGGTGTTCCGGGACTGGATAGCATGTTCGATGGCGGCCTTTTAAGGTACAATAGCCTCCTTGTAGCCGGGACCCCGGGAACCGGGAAGAAAATATTCGGACTGCAGTTCATATTACATGGGCTTGAGAATGGTGAACCCGGAATAGTAGTTTCATTTGAAGATACACCCTATCAGATGATACTTGATGCCAAAAGAATGGGATGGGATCTGGAAAAATATGTTGCTTGTGGACTTTTACACTTCATCTGCAGCAACCCAGGCGAGATATATCCCGGGAAGCATGCTGCAAATATAAAGGAGCTCATTGAAGCAAATGACATTAGAAGAGTATTCTTTGATGGAACCAATCACCTTGAATTATCCATACCTGATAACTTAGAACTTCGAGGTTACCTTTATTCAATGACAAGCTATCTTAAAAGCCGCAACATTACATCTTTATTTACAACGGATATCGCCCCATCTGAATGCCCGGGAAATGAAAAAATCGATGCTGCATCAATCATGGATTCAGTACTTGTTCTGCATAATTCCCGTGCAAGAGACCGCAGATACATGTGCGTTACCAAATCAAGAGGTACAAAACATAAGCGCTCAATAAAAGAATATGCAATCACAGAGAGCGGGATAAAACTTAGAACGGACACATTAATATAAAAATAAAAGGGATAAACTAAATATTATGGACCTTACGTTCCAGAGTTTCCCCTAACTCAGTCAGCTTGTAAACATCACATTCCTGTTCTATCAATTCTTTCTCAATAAGTTCTTCCACGATCTTATCGACAGAAGGACGAGCAATATGCATGTTCTTTGCCAGTTTAGCTGCATCCAGCTGATGTTTGGAACCCAACAAAGCGAGTAATTTCTGGCGGTTTTTATTACCGGTTACAAATCCTATCAATTCTTCCATATTCTGCCTCTACTTCACTATTGTGTTGCATGCTATAACTACTTTTACATATTTTATCGAAATGCTGCAGTAAACACATCCCATTAGAGATGTGTGCAAAGGATACTTTTATTACCTGTAATGCATATGTAAGGGTGGCAGGCTAGTCTGGGTAGGCCGGCGTTACCTGTAACCCGAAATCGCCGATATGCGGGAGACGAAGCCTGAAGAAGATGTTTGGACCATTTTCAAACCTGTAATTTCAACTGAGAAACCCCGTCCTGCTTGGATGATGTTGATATATGTGCTTGTTGGAGAACTTGTTCGTATATCTTAACTGTGAGAACCAGTCCAGGCCCGGAAGGGAGCAGACCAACCGCAGACAATTGTCGCTTGGAGGGTTGCGGGGTGGAGAAGAGATCACAGACCACCTGAAAGTGGAAAAGATAACGACTTCAGGCATGCCTGCCACTTGAATCTGGAAAAGCGTTAAATAGCTGAATTGCGTTAAGGAACGAACAATTGTGACGAGATAGCCAAGCCCGGTATGGCGCAGGATTGCTAATCCTGTGATGCTATGCATCTCGGGGGTTCGAATCCCCCTCTCGTCGTACTCTTTTTTAACATTGTTTTTTATCTGCTGTGGCAAAGAATCTAATAATATGAGGAGCAAGTGGTACTTGAATGTCCAAAAAAACGATTATTCCAGTATTAAATAATCAGGAATCCAATAACAAAAATGAGAGTGCATGCACATCCTGCGGAACAGGCGGGTGCTGCGGAGGTTTTGGAATAAAAGCAGGCTCTGAAAAAGAAGTTGTGTTCAGGAATATATTCATTTACACAGCCATGGGAATAATAATGTTCACTGTAGCCTACCTGATAACAAGAATCATGACATGGATAAACGGATGATCATTTTGCTTTTGATGACTTAAAAGGATACCTTTTTACTCCCCCGCATTCAAGGCAAGTGATAGTGATGCATCCCCCTTTGAGCCGGGTTCTTGAGTTTTGACCAGGAATCAGCAATGACCCGCAGTCCTTACAAAAATTACGCTTAAGATCCGCAGGTATGCTCACACGATGGCGCATACCGATTTTTCTTGCCAGAGAAACATACCTTTCGCTCCGCCCAGCATCCTGTGAAAGCTCATTTCTTGCTAGTTCAAAGAGATACTGGATACGTTCCTGAGCAATATTCTTGGATATGACCTTGTTTTTCTTTCTGGATTTTGCCATTGAAGACACCTGCTTAGATTAAAGAATAATAACCTGGGTGGAAGGAGACTTTTCTTTGACCATATCAACGAATGAGTCAGGACCTGTACCATCAATCTCATCAAAATCATAAACTATTGGAATCACAATTCGTGGAGAGAGCGATGCTACTGCAGTTGTTGACTGCGCTTTATCCATACTATGATGACCGCCAATCGGGAGGATAGCAATATCAGGAGCCGCAAATTCCCATTCAGGAACAGTACACGTATGCCCTGCGTGATATATCTTCAATCCCCCAAATACAAAGAAGTAACCTACCCCACTGCCGGAATAACGTGCACCATCACAGGAATCGTATGCAGGAATAACCTCAATATCCACACCTTTAATATTGAGATCACCAGTCAAAGAATCACCTTCAATGACCCTTCTTGCATCCCCCCGGAACTGCAAGCCCATATTATCAGGAATTAGAGTGGTACAGTCAGATTTACGGACTTTACGAATCGAGTCAGGATCACAGTGCCCAAAGTGTTCATGAGTAATAAGAAGCAGGTCTGCCATATCTTCTTCAGGAACTTCACCGGAAATATTGACAGGATCTATATAGAGAACCATACCATCACCTTTCATCATAAAACCGGAATTGCCAAGCCATTTGATCAAAATGCCATCAATTGTTACGCTGCTCAAAATATTACATCCCTAATTATTGGTTTCATATCTAATTGTCTCATAACTAAATACCAGATGACAACATAATAGGCATTAAAACTACTGAAGGAATTCAGCATCAAAGATAGAAAAAGGTAGCATAGATAAATATATCCAAAAATAAAAAAAGTAAAACAGAAAGACCAGATGGGATGACATGAAAGAGAAGAAGACCAATATACTTTGCTCAGCTGCAGACAAAGCCAGCCTGAACATAAAAGAACAGTTGCTTCAGAATGAACAATGGAAAATGCTCGACGAACTCCCGGTTAGCTGGGATGGTTTGCTATCAGTTTATGAAAATCCGAGATACAGAATAATAGAGATCAGAGACCATCATATATATCAGGATAGAATTGATGAAAAAATGACATCTTTTGGATTTGATACCGACTTAATAATAGTAGCTTCCAAACATAAGAGCAAGGATGGAAGATCGGTACTTACGGCACATTTCACAGGAAACCCAATGGATGCCGATTTTGGAGGAAGACCGCGAGAACTGTCAATACCAGCACCCCAAATAATGTGTTCCATACTTAATAATATGGAGGAAATGGCAAAGAACACATGTTATTCGACTAACATGGAGTCAACACACCATGGCCCCACTGATATGAAAACACCCATGGTATACGCAGAAATAGGCAGTTCAGAAGAACAATGGATCGACCCCATTGCAGGAGATATTGTTGCAAGGGCCATACTGGAGGCACAGCCTAAGAATGTACCTGTGGGCATCGGATTTGGAGGAGGGCATTATGCATCAAGACAAACAGAACTTATACTGGAAACAGATGTAACATTCGGACATAATTTCCCGGACCATCAATTGCCTTATGTCGACAAGAGCATGGTTATGCAGGCCTATGAAAAATCAAAGGCTGATTTTATTTATTTTGACAGGAAATCCATGAATTCCAAAGAAAGAGAAAGACTTTACGGAATCATAGGAGAACTTGGATACACACTCTTAAGAGAAAGTGAGATCAAAGAAATAAAAGGACTTCCATGGGACTGTTTCTTGAAAATTAAAGCAATGTGTGATGAACTCTGCCCGGATGGGAAATTTAAGATCACCGGATTGTTCAGGTCATCTTTTGATAAAACATACAAATCCATAGAAAATAGAGAAGAACTGGAACTGTCCACCTGTACCATCAATGAAGAACTCCTTAAAGAAACGATTAATGCGGACAGGAACAAAACAATATCCATGCTTAAAGAATATGCCCCTATTTATACGGAAATGAAAAACGGAACCATATCAAATTACATCATAGGAATCGGAAAAGATACTAAAACTGCTATGCAGAACGTCACAAATGAATGCATTAAAATACTAAAAGAGCATTATGAAATTAAATATATTCCTGCTGAGAATATACTATACATAATAAGTAATAAACTCGATCCAAAAGCAGCAAGGGAATTTGGCATCCCACCAGGACCAATGTTATCCGAACTGGCAAAAGGCAATTCTGTTGTTGTTAGAGGAAGGACAATTGAACCCGATATGGTCCATAAAAGGAAGATAAAGGAAATTCCACTGTCTTATTAATATAAATGATCATACCTGTAATCCAATATACGATTTTCATTTGAGGGAGAAAAAGAATGAGATCCATAGTAGAAGAAGCACTGGCAAGATCTGAACAGGAAGCACGTATTCGCAGTTCAGACGTCAATCCAGGGCCAAAAGACATAGACGCAGAGTTAGAGGAGATGCTACGCCAATTACACACCAACATCAAAGTAATTGGTTGTGGTGGCGGCGGTTCAAATAGTACACAAAGAATGGTCGATGAAGGAATAAAGGGTGCTGAATTCATTGCAGTAAATACCGATGCACAACACCTCCTTACCATCAAAACAAACCAGAAGATCCTTATTGGTAAGAAAAAGACAAGAGGCCTTGGAGCAGGCAGTCTCCCCCAGATCGGCGAAGATGCTGCTCTTGAAAGTGTAGATGAGATAGCTGCAGTAGTCAATGGCAGTGATATGGTGTTCATCACATGCGGCCTTGGAGGAGGAACCGGAACTGGTTCAGCCCCAATTGTAGCTGAAGCAGCAAGAGATGCAGGAGCCCTCACCATTGCAGTTGTGACATTACCGTTCAGCGTAGAGGGACAGGTAAGAAGAACAAATGCAGAAGCAGGCCTTGAAAGATTAAGAGAAGTAGCTGACACAGTCATCGTCGTGCCAAACGACAAGCTTCTTGAAGTTGTCCCAAGGCTCCCATTAGCAGCAGCATTTAAAGTATCAGATGAAGTCCTTATGAGAGCCGTGAAGGGAATTACCGAACTCATCACAAAACCAGGACTTGTAAACCTTGACTTTGCAGATGTCAGAACCGTCATGCAGAATGGTGGCGTTGCAATGATAGGCCTTGGAGAAGCAGAAGGAGAACTCAAAGCTGTGGAATCCGTGCAAAAAGCACTTCGCAGCCCACTTCTGGACGTAGATATCTCCGGAGCAACATCCGCACTTGTCAATGTAATTGGCGGACCGGATATGACAATAGCCGAAGCAGAAAGTGTTGTACAGGAAGTATACAGCAGAATTGATCCTGAGGCAAGACTCATATGGGGAGCACAGGTCAATGAGGAACTTGAGAATACTGTGCGTACCATGATCGTTGTGACAGGAGTGAAATCACCCCAGATATACGGTCACGGCGGAGCTAAAACTGTAACAAGGAAATACGGAATCGATTTCGTTAAATAGAATCATTCCCTTTTTTAACAAAGACCTTTGGTTGGATTATATAAATACATCCAATCGAAAGGTATTTTATTAGAGACGTCGTTTAGGTGGCGCTACATATTAGCAGACAGTAAGTTCTGACATCATTAATGACTTCAAAATATACGTATGCATATAATCGATTATAACCGGTTGTGAAGTACTTTGGCAGAAGATTCATTTGATCTAAGCAAAATCAATAGAAATAGCATAAACCAATCCTTGAAAACATATTTAAGGGTACTCAAACTTACAAAGAAACCATCCAGAGAGGAATTTCTAACCATAGCTAAAGTTGCAGGGTTAGGAATTCTCGCAATTGGTTTTGCAGGGTTCCTTATATATATATTATTGGTAGAGATGCCGCAATGGGTGTAATCATGACCGATGAGTCTGTGATATTCGTAGTCAAAACAACTGCGAATCAAGAACGTTCCGTCGCAAATATGATAACACAGGTTGTGAGGAAAGAACATCTGGACATCAGAGCAATCCTTGCTCCTGATGAACTGAAGGGATATGTGCTAATAGAAGGAACTAACCATGGGGACGTTGAACAGGCTATACAGACTGTACCCCACGCAAGAGCCCTGGTAAAAGGACAATCCTCCATAGAAGAGATATCGCATTTCCTTACACCGAAACCGACTGTAACAGGAATATCAGAAGGTGCGATCATCGAGATCACTTCCGGGCCATTCAAGGGTGAAAAAGCTCGTGTGAAGAGAGTAGATGAAGGTCATGAGGAGATAACTGTAGAGTTGTTCGATGCAGTTGTACCGATACCTATAACTATTCGTGGTGATACTGTAAGAGTCCTCAGGAAAGATGAGGAAGGAAATTCCTGAAAGTTTAATATTTATTCAATTCAATGGTGATATTCAAATGGCAAATGTTGTTGAAGCATTGGTCCCAGGAGGAAAAGCAAACCCAGGACCACCACTCGGTCCAGCTCTGGGTCCTCTTGGAATTAACATAAAAGATGTAATCGAAAAGATTAACGAAAAGACGAAGGATTACAACGGGATGCAAGTCCCTGTTAAGGTAATAGTAGCAGACGATAAGAGTTTTGAGATAGAAGTCGGAACTCCACCAACGTCAGCGCTTATACTCCAAGAAATTGGAATTCAGAAGGGATCCGGAGAACCAAGCAAAGTGATTGTAGGAGACCTTAAAGTCCCACAGGCAGCAAAGATTGCCCGTATGAAGAAAGATGATATCCTCTCATACGACCTGAAAGCTGCTGTGAAAGAGGTACTCGGATCCTGCGTCCCCATGGGTGTTACAGCTGAAGGTATGACTGCAAAGGAATGCCAGAAAGCTATCGATGAGGGCAAATTTGACGATGTGCTGGCACAAGAAACATGGTAATTCCATGTTTTAACCAATAAGTTTAAAATAAATACATAATATTGGTGTGCCCACTAATAGAAAGAGCAAAGGTCTCTAAGACCTAACACTCTAAACAAAGCCGTAGTAGACCGAAGCGGTCCTGCCTGAACATTATGTTCGACACTACGGGAGGTAAAGAATGGCAGACGAAAGCATAATACAAGCTATAGAAAAGTTATTAGCGGAGTCACCGGAGAGAAAATTCCCCGAAAGTATTGACCTGGCTATAAACTTAAAGAATCTGGATATGAGTCAGCCTAAAAACCGTGTTGATGAAGAGATATTACTTCCAAACGGTCGCGGAAAAAACCTTAAGATCGCAGTCTTTGCGAAAGGTGAGGTTGGACTCCAGGCTAAAGAAGCTGGCGCAGACTACGTCTTTTCTGAAGAAGAGCTCGCAGAGATCGGAGGAGACAAAGCACGTGCAAGAGCACTTGCTAATGAATGTGATTTCTTTGTTGCGGAAGTTCAGTACATGGCACAGATTGGTAAGAACCTTGGTGCGATCTTAGGACCAAGAGGAAAGATGCCAACTCCATTGCCACCAGGAAAGAACGTGGCTGATCTTATCAACAGCGCAAGGAGCTCAATCAGGATTAGATCAAAGGATAAGCTCACATTCCACGTATCAGTTGGTCGTAGGGATATGGATGTCCAGAAACTCGCAGGTAACATTGAAACAGTCCTTTACAGAGTAGAACACTCACTCGAAAAAGGCAAGCATAACATTAAAGCTATTTATGTTACAACCACTATGGGTAAATCAGTGAGGGTGCTATAATGGAAGAAAACCACCACTCAAGCCACATCCCACAGTGGAAGAAAGATGAAGTTGAAGACATAAAGGAACTCATCAAGAAATACCCAATATTTGGTGTAGTAGGTATTGGTGGGATTCCTGCAAAGCAACTTCAAAAGATGAGAAGGGACCTTAAAGGCAGCGCTATTTTAAAAGTCTCGAGGAACACCCTGATCAGAAGAGCACTCGAAGAGTCCGGTGATGTAAAGGAGATGGAACAGTACGTTGATGTACAGACCGCCCTCATATTTACCGAACAGAATCCTTTCAAGTTATACAAATCACTTGAAAAGAGCAAGAGTCCTTCCCCTATCAAAGCCGGTGCTATTGCACCTCGCGATATCATAGTTGAAAAGGGACCAACATCATTCCCACCAGGCCCAATTCTTGGAGATATGCAGGCCGCAGGTATACCTGCAGCGATCGACAAGGGTAAAGTGGTAATAAAGGATACAAAAACCGTTGCAAAAGAGGGAGAAGCAGTTTCTCAGAAGCTTGCAGCAATGCTTACAAGACTTGAGATCTACCCAATGGAAGTAGGTCTTGACTTAAGAGCAGCCCTTGAGAACGGATTGACCTTTACACCCGATGTACTGGCTATCGATGAAGGCAAATACTTCTCAGATATCGTATTGGCAACACAGCAGGCATTCAACATGTCAGTCTTTGCAGCATATCCAACTGCAGAGAACATCAAGACACTCATTGCAAAGGCTACAACAGAGTCACGCAACCTCGGTGTCAATGCAGTGGTTCTGGAGCCAGGCGTTATCGATGCATTGCTTGGAAAAGCACAGTCACAGATGTTTTCAGTTGCATCAGCAGCTTCTGCAGTTAATGAAGAAGCAGTGGATGATGAACTGAAGGAAGCACTTGGTGCAGCCGCATCTGCCGCAGCAGTCACAACAACCCCTGAAGAGGAAGTTGTTGAAGAGAAGGAAGAGGAAGAAGAGACAGCAGAAGAGGACGGTATGGCCGGTCTTGGAGCACTTTTCGGATGATCAGGATTTACAAACTACATAAATTACATTTGATAAAATAAAAGGTGATATTACATGGAATACATATATGCAGCACTCTTATTGTACAAAGCAGGCAAAGACATAACAGAAGAAGCAGTTACCGCAGTACTTCAGTCAGCAGGCGTAGAAGTCAGCGATGCACGTGCAAAGGCACTTGTCGCAGCTCTTGATGGCGTAGACATCGAGGAAGCAATGGCAACTGCAGCAGTCGCAGCAGCACCTGCAGCAGCAGCAGCACCAGTAGCAGCAGCAGCAGTAGAAGAAGAAGCACCAGAAGAAGAAGAAGACAAGTCAGAAGAGAGCGGCATGGCCGGTCTTGGAGCACTTTTCGGATAAACATAATTTCCTGTCCGCCACTTGGCGGACACACATTCTTTTTTAATCAGCTTTCCTGAAAAGCTGACACTTAACATAAGATTTTAAATATACATCTTTTTCGAGAACCAGATTATTATCCCTGCAAATATCAGGATAATGATTATTCCAGCTATCCGCATTTTCCTTGAACATGAAAAAAGGAAGCATCATTACAGTATCCATTCCAAGAAGCGGTTTTGCACAATCAACAATAGCAAAATATGCATTGTCCTTCAATACACGGGATACTTCCCCTATAGCACCTTTGCGTACATCAGATGTTGTTTCACAAAAAGCTACCGAGGTTACAACGAAATCAAATACCCCGTTTTTGAATGGCAGCATATCCATCGAACCTCTATAGAGATTTAGAGATACTCCCGCCTTTCCCCCCTTGTCAGCCGCATAGCCCAACTGCACATTGGACAGATCCAGGCCATGCACAATTACATCCCCACCCATAAGTTCAGAGATGGCAATACCTACCGATTCTGTCCCACATCCTATATCCAGAACAGACATCTTTTTCTCAAGAGGAAGAACGGATGCCACCTGCTCATAATAAGAATTTCCGAAGCCAAGGATTGTAGCAAAAAAATCATAATGTCTCCCACCAAAGAACCAACCAAAATTATTTCCTTTTTTATGATTGATCTTCAAACCCCCCGGTTAAAGATATAATATTGATAATTCAATCCATCCTAAGACCTTCTCAGGAACATCAACCCAAAAAGGAAGATGGCACTAACAAATCCTATAGTACCCATCATAGGCAAATAGCCTTCACCATTTATAGCCAGATATGTCGAAGATATAAGAATCACCAGAAGGAAAGCATACTTTGTAATAGAATCTATGGTTCTGTACTTCCGTATCTCATCCGTCTTCTTTTCCAGCCTCTCTATCCTGTAACCCCTTATCGTTTCAATGACATCATTTACTCCTTCAGGAAGATTCTTCACGATCTCCAGATAGCGATCCCCCTCAAGCTGCAGGTATTCGAATGCCTCGAAAGGTGAATAGCGCTTCATCAAAACCCTTGTAATGACAGGTTTTGCATTTTCCAGCAGATTGAACCGGGGATCGAGTTCAAGGCAATTTGCCTCAATTAGTATCAGTGCCCTTTCAAGCGTTGAGAACTCACTTGGAAGAGACAGATTGTATTTCAATGCCAGTGTTGCATAGTTATCACTTTGCCTCTCACCAGCGGAATAATTCTGTTTCGATATAATGTCATCAAGATCTATCTTGAATCTACGCACATCAATATCCTCTTTGTTGATACCGGTTATTTTCAAAAATGCCTCGAAAACAACATCAACCCTTTTCTTGTAAATACCATAGAAAAGGTTCAGCATATTGCGACGTAATTCATCATCGATGGTGCCTACGGCTCCAAAATCAATATAAGCAATACCATCTTCCTGAATTATTATATTCGAGCTGTGGGGATCAGCATGATAAAAACCATCAAGATAAACCTGCTTTAGATAACTGGTACTAATTATCTTTCCATACCATTTTTTCTTTTCAGCAGAAACCCCGGAAAGCTTCCGGATGGTGACACCTTCCATATAATCCATAATCAGAATATTCTCATTGGAATATTCATCATGAACATTGGGAACATGCACCTCTTTTACATCTGCAAAATTCTCCTGGAACCGTTTGATATTCCTTGCCTCATTGCTCAGGTCAAGTTCACGGTTCAGCAGGTCCCTGAACTCGTAAAGAAATGCATCAATATCAAAATTACTTCCAAACCCAATCATTTTTACAATTAGAGATTTCAGGTCATCGAGTATTGCCAGGTCAAGGTTAATAGTATCTATTAGATTAGGTCTTGTTATCTTTACAGCGACTTTCTTTCCATTGAGCACAGCCGCATAGACCTGAGCAATTGAAGCACATGCCAGCGGCTCAGTGTTGAATTCATCAAATATCTCCAGTATATTAAAATCTGAATTCTCAAAACTACGGGCAATTTCCTCATTCCCAATGCTGCATCTGTAACCTTCAAACGCAACTTTCATCTTATCGAATTCAAGAGGATTAACGTTATCCTGAAGGTTTCCAAGTTCCTCTATATATATAGCAGGAACGATGTCCGGTCTTTTGCTCAGTATCTGACCCAGCTTTATGAACGTAGGACCAAGTTCTTCCAGGGCCTTTCTCAATTTTACTGCTTTTTCCCGGTTCTTGATATCCAGACCACATGGGGTTTTTTTGTTGGAAACGTAATATTGATTAACTTCACTATAAAGAAGGCTGAACAGATTGTATTTTGAAAATACCCTGAGAATAGTAATGTACCTGTGGATTTTCCTGAACATCATTACTATGTTTGTCCCGCTAGTAGATATAGATTAGTGTCATCCCAATATTTCTTAGATTCATATAGAAACAAGGTAACCTGCATCCCAAAATATCGGCAAAATCCATGAAATAAAAAAATATGCCAGTTTGGTAACACTAAACAAGTATTTATAACAGGATTCTTATGTAGAATGAAAACTCTCCCTGTCAAAAACAGGCTTTTTGGCCGGTTGTAAAATCAACGTGTGACTATAATGACCGAAAAACCTATCGTCCAGCTAAAAGGAGTATCCTATTTCTACGCAAGCAGCAAGACGAGAGCTCTTGATAGCATCGATCTTGACATTTATCCCGGAGAAAAAATTGCCATCCTCGGAGCAAACGGAGCAGGCAAATCAACACTCTTCAAACACCTTAATGGCATACTCAAACCTGCATCAGGAGATGTACTCGTAAAAGGTGAGCCCATTTCAAGGAACAATATAAGAAGCGTCCGTCAGACCGTCGGAATAGTCTTTCAGAATCCTGACGACCAGATACTTGCACCTACTATAGAGCAGGACGTAGCATTCGGTCCGATCAACATGGGGCTGAATGAAGACGAAGTTGAGAGAAGAGTAAAGAAAGCACTGGAACTTGTGAACCTTTCCGGATATGAAGAACGTTCACCCCATCACCTCAGCGGAGGACAGAAAAAACTGGTTGCCATTGCAGGAGTGCTTGCAATGCAACCTGAAGTGGTCGTGCTTGACGAACCGACTGCAGGACTTGATCCGTTCAGTGCTGAAAAAATAATGGAGATCATAGACGGGATGAACAAGAAATTTGGAATTACTGTTATTCTGTCCACCCATGACGTTGATATAGTCCCTCTTTTTGCGGATGTCGTTTACATTCTCCACCACGGAAAAATAGAAGCCAGTGGCACAGCCAAAGAGATATTCAAAAAACATGCAATACTCGAAAACGCACACCTGAGAATGCCACGGATAGCAGAGGTATTTGAGTTACTTCAGGAGTCAGGCCTTGATGCTGATATAAAGATAACACCCCAGGATGCAAGGGATGAGATCATACGACTTGTAGAAAATAATAACTAAAAGGCCTGCCCATGGAGATCACACTCACTGATATTGAAAGGGAAGCATACAAGGACAGCCCTGTCCACAGGCTTGACGGAAGAGTAAAGATACTTGCGACCATTGCTATCATCATTTTTGCTGTAAGCCTTCCACGCATGGATGAAGCAAACTTCATGAAACTGGCTATCATTGAATTATACCTCCTATCACTCCTTGCAATTGCAAAACTCAACCCCGTGTATACTCTCATGAGGTTTCTTTCAACATTACCATTTGGACTTGCCATAGTCATTGTACAACCTTTTGTAAGGCAGCCATTCATTGAGTCCTTTACAGTATACCCGCTTGAACTGCCACTTGGCCTCACACTAACATATGAAGGTATATTTTTCGGCATGATTCTCCTTGCAAAATACATTGTTTGCATAACCGCTATTGTACTCATGTCCTCTACCATGAAGATGAGCGACATGGTTACTTCCGCAAGAAGGCTTGGAATGCCGGCTGAATTCACCCTTATACTTTCAATGATGGTAAGATACCTGTTTGTATTCTGGATAATCCTAAAACGCATAAGGGTTGCACAGAAAACACGCCTGTTCCACATATGGAACAAGAACATACCGCGAAGATGGATCCTTGAACAGGTTGCATATACAATAAGCTCGCTGTTCATTCGTTCTTATGAACAGGGAGAAAGGACATACATAAGCATGCTCTGCAGAGGATATTCCAGTACAAATAACATCTATATGCACAAAAATAAAATAAGGACCAATGATGTCTTTTTCTTAATCGTAACAACATGGATATTAGTCCTGTCTGCTGTTGCATGAAAATAAAATAAAAAAGAAGAAAGAAAAGGATTATTTCTTTGCAGCTTTTCCAAGAGCAAAACTAATCCCCAGAACAAGAAGAGTGCCTGCTACAATTGCAAGTACCTCACCCATCTTACCCTGACCTTCAATTGAGTAATCAGGCATTGGTGATTCCACAAAAGGTTCGGCTCCTTCTAATTCAGAGAGCGTTTTCTCATCAACAACTCCCCCTGCAGCACTTTCCAGTCCGTCGGGGTCAGGTGAAGCGAGGAATGGAGCGAGGACTGATATGAGCAGAGCGATTGCAATTCCCGCATAGAGGAATTTCATGTTCATACCGGAGCTGACGTTCACACTCATACCCCTACCCCTTTGGTGCTTGTAAGAGATGAGTCCAGAAGATCTGGTCTTGATTTTTCGATTGCTGTGATAACTACAGCAGTTATAAGACCTTCACCAACAAATCCGATTATCAGATGATACAAACCCATTGTTGCGAGTCCTGCCATAAGGGGGAAAGTACCTGCTATAGCCATCTGGGCAGCACATACAATCGCAGATATGAACAGACCAAACCAGGCACCCATAAAGGATGCACCTTTGATTCCTGCTTTGTTCCTTAGAGCTACAAACGTGTAATAACCTACAAAACCGGAGATAACCCCCATGTTCAGGATGTTGGCACCCATTGTGGTAATTCCGCCATCACCAAAGACAAAACCCTGGACAAGAAGCACAAGTGTGAGAACAAGAACACCAGCCATTGGACTTCCGAATATGATAGCAACAAGAGTTGCACCAACCATATGCCCACTGGTCCCCATGCCTATGGGAATATTGAGCGCCTGTATGGCAAATATTCCCGCAGCAAGTGCTGCCAGGATAGGTACTTTCATGTCATCAAGTTCTTTCCTTGCCCATTTAAGGGACATAAATACGAAAGGCAGAGCAATCAACCAGTAGATGATCGCCTGACTCATAGGTATGAATGAATCTGGTATATGCATTTTAAGTCCTCATAAAGTTATAATTAGCGATATGAAAATTAAAGCTTTTCGTAACACTTGTGGATACGTTAGAGGAACTATATATACTTAATGAATTAAGAACATCAAAAATCGTATTACACGACTGAAGGAATACAAGACCAAGATATATAAAAGAGAAAGTGATAGAACAAGCTAAAGGATGGAACCATCATGAGCAAATATTCCCCCATTATTGCTGCAAAGGCTGTCTGGCAGATGCGAATAAGAAAACGTCCTTTTGTACTATCACACGCCATCAACTCCAGATGCAACATGAAATGCTCTTTTTGCGAGTACTGGAAAACAGAAGGCAAGGAGATGGAACTCAATGACATATTCAAACTCCTTGAAGAAGCAAGAGCATTTGGAATACTTGTATATAATGCATGGACAGTAGAACCACTCCTGAGAAAAGACCTCCCGGAAATACTGGCTTATGCAAAAGAACTCGGCATGGTTACTTCACTCATAACAAATGGCCTTTTGCTGGAGAAGAGGATAGATGAACTGGAGAAACTGGATTATCTTTCTGTATCTGTGGACGGGACTTCCAGCTATGAGGATATAAGAGGAGTCAGTCTGGACAGGATAATGCCAGGCATAATCAAAGCAAAGAGCATGATCAAAAATCCCCTCCTGATGAACTGCGTGATAAGCGGAAAGAACCTTGATGATATAGAGGAACTGATCATCATGGCAAAAGACCTGGGTGTGAAGATATCTTTTGAGCCTATGTACGAATTCCAGGGAATAGAAAATGACACCTGGAACGATATGGGAATAAGGGAAATGGACAAGTATCGCAGGACTGTGGACAGGATAATCAAGATGAAAAAAGAAGGATATCCAATTATCAATTCCTACACATACCTGAAAATGGTCCGGGACCTCCAGACAGAATTCGTCTGCCATGCTAATGATATAATCCTGGACGTAACAGCAGACGGAAGCATTGAGAACTGCAGAATCCACCGCAAACCCATAGGCAATATCAGTGAAGGTATTGAGAATGTATGGGAGAATACAAGAAAGCTCAGAAAGGATACGGCACGCAATTGCCAGAAATGCCTATTCTTTGGTTATGTTGAGAACAGCCTGATGTACAATTTTAACCTTGAAGTAGCACAACATTACGAATGGATGTAAAGTCTGTCAGAATGAAATTGGCAGACTATATTTATAATATATTGCCGCTATAATATTAATATCATACTAATAAAAGGCGGTATCAAATGTCAGACAACAGGAATTATAGAATTTTTGCAACTATTTCTTTATTCACATTAATTGCCGTATCCCTCACAGGACTTGCGTGTGCTGAGACTGTTATTGGGTTTTCACCGGCACATATCAGCGTTGAGGAGAATGAGACATTCGCACTTGCGATTACGATAGAAACCGATACAAACGTATCCGGGGCAGAGCTCGAACTATCATATGACCCCTCAATTGTTAACATAACATCTATCACTGAAGGAGATTTTTTCAAGCAGGGAGGAAAGAATACAATATTCTCAAGAGGTAATATTGATAATGAGCTTGGCACTGTTACTGGCACATATTCGGTTATAATGGGAGATGACATGCTCCTTGGCCCCGAAAATTTTGCAACCATCACCCTTGTTTCAAAAGATGAAGCAGGGATCACAGACATAGAAATGAAGAACGTGATCATAACTGATTCCACAGGAGCCAGCCTGCCAGTGACAATTAACAATGCAAAGGTAATCGTCGGTGATGTCGAGACCCCTACTGCCAATGAAGAGACTGCTCAAAGTCAGCAATCCGGACAGAATACGATCATACCTCTTGTATTCGCAATAATCTGCCTGTATTTTGTAAAAAGGAAATGAAAAACAGTTACTTATAGTGGGAATTATTGGCGACCCATAATTCCTATCCTTATTTCATTCCCGTTGTTCAAATGTAGCAATTGAGAGGCACTGCCCTGATTTACCGCTATCTCGAAAAAACCGTGACTTCCTACGAGCGATAACATCCGGCCTTTTGGCACCTCGCCATAAGTTCGCAAAAACGGCATCTTCCTCCCTGCGATTGAAAGGACAGTTCCAGGAAGCACATCTTTTTGAATCGATTCCCGGGGAATATTAGTGACTATATTACCAAACTTATCGACGTATATAACTTTTGCCTCAATGAAGTCCTTTTCTATCACATAACCTGAAAAGTCAAGGTCGATATATTCATCCGTACTATTACCAATATCCTGCAGGTCCATTCCTCGGGATACATGCGCAGCCACCGGGGCAAAGATATCTCTGCCATGGAAGGTTGAAGAAACATCGCCAAGAATCTCCTGATTCTTTATTTCAATTACCTCTAAATTCCCAAGTAAAGATGCGGCAGGAATAAGAACACCATTATCAGGACCTATGAAGTAATGCCCACCTGAGCGCACGACTATAGCTTTTCTTTCTGTGCCCACACCCGGATCGATCACAGCCACATGAATAGTTCCAGAAGGAAAATAAGTGACAGAAGAATAAAGAGCAAATGCACCCGCCCTGATATCCATAGGCGGTATCGAATGAGTGATATCGACTATTGTTACATCCGGATTGATACCGAGCATAACGCCTTTCATGGAGGCAGGGTAGAGAGAACCGAAATCTGTTGTAAGAGTGATTACTGCCATAATATGATTTTTGTAAGTTTTAATATAAATACAATACTCTGGAGATTCCGATTAAACCATAATTGAGATATCGGGCTGGTTTTTGAACTGTCCCAGAGAGAAAACCAGCTCGAATCGCGCCCCCTTACCCGGCATACCAGTCTCCCGGACCCCAATACCGGTTATAGACAGTATCTCTTTTGAAAGGAAAAGTCCGTATCCGGAACTGGAATCACCTTTCTTGAACAACTTGCTCTTATCCCCAATCCCAATACCGTCATCCTGGAATACCACCAATAATTGATTTTTTTCCTCCTCAGTAGTGATAGTGAGGGTTGTAGCCTCACTGTGCTTGATTACATTGTTGACCAGATTGTAGAACACTTTTCCTATCATTGGATCAGTGAAGATCAAATAATCTTCTGCATCTATTCGGAGATTTATTAATGTTTTATCCACCGGAACCATAGCACTGGTCAGAACATCCAGGAGATTGACCCACTGTGGAGCTTGAATGCCTATTTCCTGATAATCCGTTGCGAACTTAATATGCCTTTCAATAGACATCACGTTCGCCTCCATTCTATGCAGCAGTTTGAGATCCCCAGGGTCCTTTATACGCTCCATCACCAGGTACAGATATCCTTCCAGGACCATTACCTGATTGATTATATCGTGTCGGGTGATAGAGTTAAGGAGGCTGAGCTTGTTATTCGCCTGCTTAAGGGCTTCCGCCCTCTTCTCTTTCTCGGTTATATCTTCAACCACGCCATCCATGAGAATCATGTTACCATCAGAATCATACTCTGTTGAAAGAGTGATCGAACATAGAATAGTGGTACCATCCCTTACCTTGAACACCACCTTGCGGTCCTTTATCTTACCAGTCTGCCTCAGCTCCCCCAATAACTCTGAACGGTCCCCAGGATGAAGGTAGAGATCTGCCGCAGACATATTCAGGAGCTCTTTTTCATCATTGAATCCCAGCATCTTGCAAAATGCCGGATTAGCCTGAATTATATGGCCATCCTCCCATGGTTCACTCCTGACAATACCTATGTTGACATTCTCTACCAGAGTACGGTACTTGTTCTCACTCTCCTGTAATGCACGCATGGCCAGGTTCAGCTCACCGATCTGCTCCTTTAACTGAGGGTAATAGCTCTTCCGGTGAGACGTTTCCCCCAATCCAATGATCTTCTTTCGGAGATCATTCAGCCTTCTATCGTCTTCAGAGTGCTTCATGGTAAAGTCTCTTTATGTCTTCTATTGTGGCAGGACGGGGATTAGTAGCAAGACAGGGATCCAGGAATGCATTCTCGCTGAGGTACTTGATGTCCTCCTCTTTTACCCCCATATTTGATAAGCCAGGTTTTATCCCCAGCTGCCCGGTCATATTTCGTAGCTCTTGTATCAGGCTATCAGGGCCACTTTTCTGCGATGGTTTCTTTTCAGACATAATAGCCCCAAGGGCCCTGTATTTGTCCGGTGCATGAGAAAAGTTAAAGGCAACGACATGTTCCAGAAGCTGCGCATTGCATTCACCGTGAGGAGAATCCAGGTAACCCCCCAGACTATGTGCCATAGCATGTACTAAGCCCAGACTGGCGTTGGAAAATGCCAGCCCTGCATACATGCTCCCTAACATAACATTATTCCTGAACATTATGTTGTCAGGGTCACCATATACTTTTGGCAGATATTCCACCAATAGTTTAGTAGCCTCTAAAGCATACATGTCAGTCATGACAGAGGATGCATTCGAGGCATAAGACTCAAAAGCATGACAGAGAGCATCCATGCCTGTAGATGCAGTCAGTTCAGGACTCATTGTAACTGTGGTCTCAGGATCTATAAGTGTAATGTCCGGCAGCATTGTCTTGCTGATTATAGCAAACTTGCGTTTCTTCTGCTCATCAGTGATTATAGCAAATTGCGACACATCAGCAGAGGAACCGGCTGTCGTAGGAATGCATATGATAGGAGAAGCAGGCAAAGCTACTTCATCTACCCCCTCCAGCTCCAGAACACTGCACCGGTTAGACACTACCGCACCTATCGCCTTGCCACAGTCCATAGAACTGCCACCACCAACGGCCACGATAAGGTCGCAACCTTCCTCAATATAGAGCTCAGCCCCCCGCATGACCTCCGTTGATCGAGGATTTGGAGAAACGCGGTCATAGACCACAACATTCAGGCCTGCAGACCTCAGGTTATCCTCTACTTCCCCAGCCCAACCCGCTTTGAAGATCCCCGGATCGCTGACCAAAAAAACATTCCTGCCAGCCAGACTGAGAACATATTGTGCTATGAGACTTCGGGAACCATCACCTAAAATAATTTCTGGTGCCAGGAACTTACGAGTGGGAAGGCTACCCTGCACCACATTGTTTCTTTCCTTAGTGTCTGCCCCACTCATGCTTTCGCATCCCCCTGCCTTAAAGGCTTTGAAACATTTCTCAGTGCATCAGGAACCCCATATACGTTATCAATCATGTGATACCCCCATAATATACTGTGAGGTATAATTATAAAAGTATTATCTTACTGTGACTAATTTGAACAATTATATAGACAGTAGAACAGAAGATTAAATACATACGGAGATAAGCATTATAAAATAATTAATAGTGGCTGCAGTTTTATTGAAAATGACCACGATCTTGAATCAAAGAAAACAGAGAATTTAAAATTGAGATCACTTAAAAAAATCAAAAGAAATAAAGTAATGCCAGAGGCATTACTTGCAGAGGTCGTAGCTCTGGTTTATGATCTTAAGAGCGCAGAAGTCACCGCACATGGTACATGCATCTTCGTCGCCTGGTGCTCTGCTGTCCCTGGTGCTTCTTGCGAGTTCTGGGTCGAGTGCGAGTTTGTACTGTGCTTCCCAGTCAAGTTTTGCACGTGCTCTACCCATTGCAAGGTCAACCTCACGAGCTGTATTTGGGTACTTGACCATGTCACCAACGTGAGCGGCGATCTTTGAGGTCTTGACACCCTCAACAACATCCTGGAGATTTGGAAGTGCAAGGTGTTCTGCTGGTGTTACGTAACAGAGGAAGTCACAGCCTGCTGCTGCAGAAGCTGATGCACCGATAGCTGTTACGATATGGTCGCGACCTGCACCGATGTCTGATACGAGTGGACCGAGCATGTAGAATGGTTTTCCATCACTCATTGCTTTCATGAGCTTGACATTCATCTCTACCTGATCAAGTGGTACGTGACCTGGGCCTTCTACAATTACCTGAAGGTCGTATTTGTCGTGTGCTATCTGTGCGCATTCGGAGTTGATGATAAGCTCCTGTACCTGTGCTCTGTCAGTTGCATCTGCTACTGCACCTGCACGCATTCCGTTTCCTGTTGAAAGAGTGACTTCGTGTTCCTTGAGGATCTCACAAAGGTAATCGAACTCTGCGTAAAGTGGGTTTTCCTTCTCATTGTGCAACATCCATGTGCTCATGAATGCACCGCCACGGGAACAGAGACCACCGTATCTGCCGTGTGCCTTCAGCCTGTCAAGGACAATGTTGTTGATACCTGTGTGGATAGCCATGAAGTTTGTACCGAGCTTTGCCTGTTCCTCGGTTGCATACCAGAGGTCGTCCTCTGTCATATGAACAATGGAACCGTCCCTCTTTGCTGCTGTGATAAATGCCTGATAGAGTGGAACTGAACCTACTGGAAGGGATATTGCGTCACATACAGCTTTCCTGATACCAAGGAAGTCTCCACCGGTACCGAGCTCCATAAGAGTGTCTGCACCAGCAGCTTCAGCTGCCTTTGCTTTCTGTACTTCCATATCAAGGTCAACGATATCTGATGATGCACCAATGGATGCGTTTACCTTAGTCGTAAGACCTTCACCTATACCACAGATTTTTATGTCTCTGTATGGAGTCATTGGGATCACGATTCTTCCTGCCGCAATTCCACGTCTGATAAATTCAGGATCTTTGCCTTCTACCTCAGCAACGATCTTCATCTCTTCTGTGATCTTACCATTTTTTGCATCTGTTACTATTGTCATTATTGAACCTCAAACTTTGATGTACCATACAAGAACCAAATCGTATATAATATTTGTCGAAAAATTAACTTTAGATAAAGTCAAGTTAACTTTATAGATGTAGTTATTTTATTGAATATTTTGAATAACTGAACACAATATTCAAATAAAAAAAAGATAGAGTTGCCTCTATAAACGAACTGCATACATTCACAGCAAAATATGGTGACAAATAGGTAGTGCAACTAAATTTGTTTTAGAAGGCGATAGAAAAAGCTATTAATACTACAGGTAAAAAACAGGATGAAATAAAAGGATCACTCTTTTTTCAGTTCACTGATTTTCCTGAGCATACGCATATTTTCCCTGTGCAGGGAAACTACAAGGTCACTCAGCATTCCAAACACGAACATCTGGAAACCTGCAATGATAAGCAAAGTAGTAAGGATGGTCATGGGAATACGTGTGACTCCATGGAACCATTCAATAACAACGTAAGTTCCGACGATCAATCCGGACAAAATAAAAGCTCCGCCAATTATACCAAAATAGAACATGGGGTTATGCATTTTTGCCATTTTGTAAATGGTAGAGCCTATCCTGAAACCATCCTTCAGGGGATTCAGCTTGGTAGCACCTTCCGAGTGTCTTGCCAGGTATGTGGTTGGAACTTCAACTACCCTCAGGTCTTTCTTTACGCTCTCAATGGTTATCTCGGATTCGATTTCAAAACCGCTTTTCTTCAGGTCAAAGGACTTTATAGCCTTTCTGTTAAACGCCCTGTATCCCGTGAGGATATCATCGAGCCATACACCGTAGGCCAGACCGAAAAGCTTGTTGATTATCTTGTTTCCTATAAGATTGAGCCTGGTGAATGCTCCTTTCTCATAGTCCACCAGCCTGTTACCCATGACATGGTCTGCTTTCCCTTCAAGGATAGGAGCAAGGACCGCATGCACATCTTTGGCCAGATTGGTACCGTCCCCATCTGCCATTACGACATAGTCTTCCTCGATAAGATCAAACGCCTGCTTAATTGCCTGCCCTTTTCCCTTTCCAGTCTGGACTATGACCCGGGCACCTTCGGCTTCCGCTATCTCACGTGTTCTGTCCTTGCTATTACCATCTATAACAAGTATGTTGTCAAAGCCTTCTGAACGGAAGTCCCTGATAACCGGACCTATGGTAGCCTCTTCGTTAAGAGTAGGCAACAAAATGCAGACATTCTCGTTTGTCATTTGATAGAAAATAGAAATAATAGGTCTTAAAGCAGACCCATGCTGTCAAGCTGCTGTCTTACGACCTCAACACCCTGTTCACAGTTCTCAGGGGATTTGCCGCCAGTGACCACAAGCTTTCCTGAACTGAAAATAAGTACAACGACCTTAGGATCATCTATACGGTAAACAAGACCAGGGAACTGTTCCGGCTCGTACTCTATATTCTCAAGACCAAGACCAATAGCAATTGCATTGAGGTTCAGTACTGCCTTAAGATCTGCAGATGCCACAATATTCTGAACGGTAATTTCAGGGTCCTCTATGGTCTTTATCCCAATACCATTGAGCTTCTTTGCCATGTTACCTATGACAGTGTGAACATCAGCTACATTCTTTGCACCGGTACATACTACCTTACCAGAAGTGAATACAAGAAATGCGGCTTTGGGGTCAGTTACACGGTAAACAAGACCAGGGAATTTCTGTTTGTTATATTCCGCACCCTCAAATTCAGCTTCTATCTTTGTAAGATCGAACTCCTCGGCAAGCTTGGTAGATGCAACCACATTTTCAATTTTGATGTTGTAATCTGACATAGTATAATCCTCATATTTAAAGCATTTAAAGCGGGTTGTTTATATTCAACAATTCAATATATAAAGTTATACCCTCTTGTTTATATAAGTATTTAAAGACATCATAAAACTCCACTTTTTTGATGCATTTTTCAATAAAACAGCTTATTTTCAACTGTCTTCAAACTTCTTAAGTCCGTTTATAACAGCCTCATACTTGTTGCAAACCCTTTCCAGCAAGTCACCATCCATAGCCTTATGTGTGGGTATAAGAATGTCAGCGCCTTCAGAAACTTCAACACCTTCCGTTGATGTGCCATAATCAGGAGCTATCACAATTCCCGTGGATGATACACCCAGACGCAGGTCACTGACGATGCGTGCAACCATCTCGGTGGCAGGCCGGACTTTCTTGCTTATGACAAGAGCCTTTGAAACATAGCGTCCCTTGAGATCATTTATTGCCTCAATGTTTGATTCGGATCTCTCCTGATCAGCCACATTCTCAAGAAGCCTGATAGAATCAATGAGGTCATCAAATGTGGTCGAACTAACCTCTATTATCTCCCCGTCATAGTATTTACTGACTTTTTCAAGGTAGCCTCTGGAGATAACCAGTTTATACACATCTTCAAGCTCATCCAGTTCTTCTTCAGTCGGGTCATATGCATTGATGACCTTATAGTCCCTGATGCCACACATCTCCATAAGGGATTCGTACATGGGAGTAACACCAATAAATCTCCTTCCAAGCCACTTGTTAAGACCACTCTGCCCGCTTTGAAGACGTGAAAGTTCTACTATCTTCTTTTTCACAAGGTCAGGATCATTGGATTCAAGACCGAAGTAATCAGCAAACAGAGAAGTGGTGCGAAGCAATTTTGTTCTTCCGTGCGGCACAGCCTCAACAAAACCCCTATCCTTCAGTTCCCTTATGTGATCATAAGCAGAGTTGCCCCTCATGTCCACAAGATCCGACTGGATAAGCGGCTGATGATATGCGATCATTGAAAGCGTACGCAGCATGGGCGCGCTCAGTTCCTTTGGAGCAAGTGGCCTCACCACATCAGTATATTTTGGTTTCACCTGCATAACGTAACGTTCACCAAGATCTATTATCTCAATACCCGTTTCCCTGGAAGAATATTCCTTTACAAGATCAAGCGCAACAGAAATAACATGTTTCTTTGGCTTGCCTATCAGTTTTCCAAGGGTTAGTGCATCAAGTGCCCCTCCGGCAGCAAAAAGGGCTGCCTCCATAACTTCCCGGTCACTCATAACTGTAAACACACCCCTTAAACAGCCTCATAAGCGGCCCTGGCAGGATAAACATACAATTCCCCGAATAGCTCTTCCTGCGTCAGCCATACCTGTTTTTCAGTTGCAAGGAAAAGCAATGAAACATAAGTCATAATATTCTCAGACCTGTCATCGGTCATCAGGTCAGAAAGCGGAACAAATTCATGATCAGTAAAGCATTCTTCTAGCATTGCAGCCATGTCCCTGACACGCCCAAGTATATCTTCCTCATGGGCAATTCCCAGAACATCATCTGTTGTCACTAATGACCTTTCTTCCAGTTTACGATAAACACTGCGGTCTTTCCTGCGTGTTTCAACCTTCTCGGCTTTACGCAGCTCAACAATAAGCTCATGAAGCGTAACCGGACGCGTAGCCCTGCGCCGGATCGGTAGTTTTGGAACCGGATATTCGTCAACCTCATAGAAATCCAATTCATCGTCCATCATCTCAAAGCAGTCATCCTCTTCTTCTTCCATGACGATACCGGTGGATTTCATACGCAGCAGAATCGCCGCATAGAGAAGTGTCCTGCCGGAGATGCGAAGATCCATCATCTGCATCACTTCAATGCGTTCAAGGAACATATCAGTCACATTGACAAGGTCGATGTCCCACGGATTGATTGCGCCGTCCTTTGCAAGATTCATGAGGATTTCCACAGGTTCACTAAGTACGTCTTCTGTGAACTCAAGATGGGATTCATCAACACCAAGTCCCCTTAAAGTCTCAACGAATGCCGGATCAATGGTATACGGTAACGAAACATTAGCTTTCAGCGCAATATCCGCTGCCGGGACCATTTCTATGTCTTCTGCCATTTCGTTCAACGTAATTTCACACCCGTAATACTTGTAATGTTATTTTCCTGCATTGCAACTCCAATGGTACGCTCAGCGGCCTCTATCATCGGTTTTCTGAGAGAGACAACTATGAATTGCGCATTGGCAACTGCCGTTTTAACTCTCTGCGCAACCTTTCCGGCATTGGACCCATCAAGGAACATGTCAATCTCATCGAATGCATAGAAAGGTGCAGGCCTGTACTGCTGGATAGCGAAAACAAATGACAGGGCAGTAAGACTCTTCTCACCACCGGACATGGCTTCCAGACGCTGCAGAGTCTTTTCCTTTGGCTGTGCCTTCAGTGTCATGCCACCTGCAAAAGGGTCTTCGTAATTATCGAGAACCAGCTCACCGATACCGTCGGAAAGTTCGTGGAATATCTCCTTGAAAGGCGCGTTTATACCCTCATAGGTTTCCATGAAAGTATCTTTTTTAAGCTGCTCATATTGTGTGATCCGCTCAAGTATCTGTTCCCTTTCCGAGGACAGAGTGTCACGCCTTGTAACAAGTTCATCGAGCCTTACCTCGACCTCATCATATTCATCTATTGCACGCATGTTGACAGGTTCAAGGCGCTCCATTGCCTTCTCGATAGAACCTATTCTTGTGCGTACGGTTTCATAATTAGGAACTTCTTCTGATTCCTCGATGCCACGCCTCTGAATCTCTTCTGCAAGTTCGACAACCTGCTCCTCAAGAGCATCCTTTGTGGCTTTCAGGGCCATCATCTGTCGATTGCCTTCATCAAATCTGAGCCTTATTTTCTCAAACTCTTTCTTCACAGAAACATGCTCTTCATGCAGTTGGGCGCGTTCCTGCTGCAGTTCCTTTAACTTTTCAGCAAGCTCGGTTTCACGCTGCTGTTTTTCAAGGAGAGAAGCTTCAAGTTCAGTGATCCTGGTCCTGAGGTCAGCCACACGTTGTTTATGGGTAGCTTTCTTTTCATCCATGGATTTGATAAGTTCCCTGTTCTCCTCGATCTTTGAAGATGCATAATTGCGATCAAGATTAAGCGCATTCAGAGTAGAATCAATATCACGAACACGACCATCCAGACGCCTGATCTCTTCATCAAGCTGTTCTGCCTGCCTGTTAAGTTCAGGAACTTCAGAACCTTCGAGTTTCTTTTCCAGCACCTCGATGTCCTTTTCAAGTGACTGGACAAGTTCCTCTTTTTCCTGTTTCTGGACAACGGTCTGGTCCATCTCATCCCTGAGCACCTTACGTGACTCTTCTATCTCTGCAAGTTCCTGGGCCTTTGCTTCAATTAGCTGGGTAAGACGTTCACTTCTTCCTGAGATCTCTTCAAACTGCATCTGCTTCTTGGAGATCTCCTTGTCATGTTCATGGATCTCACGGTTGACCTGAGAGATATGCCCTTCTACCTGATCCAGTTTCTTGATGGCATTGCTGCGTCTGGAATCATACTCGGTTATCTTCTCAGCGATCTTTACGAGCTTATCTTTCTCAGAAGCAGCGAACGAAAGACCGGTATTCTGCTGTTGGGAACCACCAACCATTGCACCGCTCTTTTCAATGACCTCACCTTCAAGAGTAACCATCCGCAGACCGCCCATAAGGCGACGGGCATTCGTCAGGGTATCCACAATGAGAGTGTCCCTGAATACATACCAGAAAGCGGCTTCGAATTTCTTATCAAAATCTATAAGGTCGATTGCATAGCCAACAACCCCATCCCTGTCAGAAAGGTCTTTGTACGGCCTGCGGGATTCCATTTTGTTCAATGGAAGGAATGTAGCCCTGCCACCCCCTCTTTGCTTAAGGAAAGAAATTGCACGGGCAGCATCTTCGTCATTCTCGACAACAACTGCCTGCATACGTCCACCGGCGGCAATTCCAAGGGCATTGGAATATTTCTGGTCAACACTGCCGAGTTCTGCTATAGTACCATATATACCCGGTAAACCATGATGTTTTTTCTCATTCATCACCATGTCCACTGCTTTGGAATACTTGCTGTGGTCCTCTGCCGCGCGGACACGGACCTCTATCCTGGCATAATCATTCTCATACTTGCGAAGCTCGTCTTCAATTTCCTTTACAATGACCTTTAACTGAGAACGGTTGAGCTCAAGATCATCAATATCCTTTGTAAGTACATCTATCTTCTCATTGAGCTTCTCTATATCATACTGGACAGAAAGTGTATCACTGCCAGATGATTCTGATTTTGATTTGGCATCTGCGATCTCACTCTCAATATCACGGACTTCCGCGGACTTTCGCCTCAGAGAATCAAGCAAGCGGTCTTCCTGACGCATCAACTCATTTTTCTCATTCTTCAAGGTCTCAAGTTTTGACTTAAGAGTGCTGAGTTCGTCCCTTGTCTGGGCAAATTTTGCATCGACATCTGCGATCTTGCTCTGGAGAAGCATGCGCTCGGTCTTGCGCTCGGACATCTCGGAGAGGATGCTTTCCTTTCTCATTGATTCTTCTGAGATATTGGAATCCAGCCCTTCAAGCTTGCCTTTTATCTCATCGATCTCAACAAAGGTTTTCCTTCGCCTTGATTCGACATCCTCCATCTCCTTTTCAGAAAGTTCAATAGTGTCAACACACCTTGATACTTCACCCCTGATGCCCTCGATATCCTTCTTTATCTGGATCTGCTCATCTTCACCCATTCTCTGGATGGACAGGGTCATTTCCTCAAGATCCTGTTCAAGCTTCTCCACACTAAGCCTTTTGGCCTCAAGGTCCAGTTCCAGTTTACCAAGAACATCTCCCTTGGCCTGGATATCATCACCAACAGATGCGAGTTCCACCTTGGCATCCTTGAGCTTTGCAAGCAGGACAAAGCCCTCGAATTTCATTTTTTCTTCCTTAAGAGATTGATATTTAAGGGCCTGGTCACGCTCTGTCCTGAGTTTCTCAAGCTGCTGCCCGACCTCTTCGATGATTATGTCTACCCTTTCAACCCGCTCTCGCACGATCTCAAGCTCACTCAGTGCCCTGTCCCTTTTACTGTCAAACTCAGCAACACCTGCGATCTCATCGATGATCTTACGTCTCTCGGTAGGAGTCATATTGATGATGCGCGTAACATCACCCTGCATCACAACATTATAACCTTCGGGAGTAACGCGGGCTTTTGCAAGATAAGTATGAACATCTGTAAGGCTTGATGCCTTCCCGTTGAAGTAGAAATAACTGTAATATCCTGAATCCGTTTCACGTATCTTTCTTGTGATGGTGATCTCATCTGCATCATATGGCATTTCACGATCAGTATTGTCGAAGCGAATTGTCACCTGCGCAAAATCAGGCTTCTTCGAGCCTTCACCATTATATATAAGATCAGTGAGCTTTTCAGCCCTCATGGTCCTTGAACTTGACAGTCCCAGCACAAAAAGGATACCATCTATGATATTAGATTTACCACTGCCGTTTGGACCGGAAATCGTGGTGAAACCATCAAAAAAAGGTATTTTTACCTTTTTCCCGAAGGATTTGAAGTTTACAAACTCAAGTTCCTTTATATGCACGCGATTCCTCTGTTTTTATAAAAAATGATTATTTTCTTCGTGTGACGATCACGACAGCGTCTTCATCTTCGCGTGCCTCAATGGTCTCATATTTTGAGGCTTCTTCTTCAGCTTCTTCTTTTTCGCACGAGGAATTACTTTCTTCTGCCACGATGTATCTACAGGAATCCATATCCTGGCGCGAGGTCCTGTCGATCCGGAGTTTGCGCTCATCATCTGTTTCTGCGATGATATATTCAGACCTGCGTTCAGGTTCAGGTATTTCAGGGCGCTTTACAGAAGGAACTTCCCTCACATTGAAACGCATATTAGGAGATGAGGATGGCTGAACATTTCCCGAAGAAGGTTCTGATTCATCAGACCTTATAGAAACCTTTGAATTGAATGGTTTTGCTGATGGTGATGTTTCAGCTGGAACAGAACTGAAAGAAGGAGACGAAGATGCAGGAATTGTTGATAATGAGGATTCCGGTTGTAAAGGAGTTACCGAAGGTGCTACCGGTTTAGGCTCTGGCCTGTATACTTTTGGAGCCACTGGCTCCTTAACAGCTTCGACCGGAGATTTCTGCTCCACTTTCTTTTCACGGGAAACGGGTAACTCTTTCAGGGAGCGGATCATTGACTTTTGATCAAGGAGCTCATCCATGACACCATTAAGATTGCTGCTAAGGGTCTGAACCTTGCGTTCGAGTTGTGCAATCCGATTATTGAAATCAAGATCGTTCTTAAGGTCACTTCTTATCTCCCGCAGTATAGATTCACGGAGATTGTTCTTGATATCATCTAGTTCTGTTTCTTTTTCCTTGAGTTGCCGCTCAAGGCGTTCAATCACAAAGTCCCTGTTTTCAGTATTCATGAAAAGCCTCGCAAATCCATTCAGTCCCTCATCGCCGTTATACGACAATACCACTTTAATATATGAGTAAAAGTATAATATACCTTATGGTCGCTAGATGTATTTTTTTCAAGCATTAAATAATTATTTGCTTTAACTCATCTTGCGTATATTGTCGAATTATTGGTAACCGGGTCTTTCTCTACTGCAAATACATGGTCAGCAGAGTCAATAAGCGATTCATCGTGGGAAACTATGAGAATTTGGGCAACCCCTATGTCCCGCATCATATCTATGAGCTTTATCAACTGGTGTACATGCCCCCTGTCAAGGAACACAGTCGGTTCATCCATTATAAGAGGTGGAAGCCCTGCACCATCATGAGATGAGGTACCAAGTGAAAGCAGACGGTATATGGCACAGCGAAGTACAAGATTGAATAAAGCACGCTCTCCGCCACTGAGAAGTTTGGGTTCAAGGGCAGTGCCATCCTTTTCAAAAACAGTAAGGTTATAATCGGCATCCAGCATCACATGAGAGTAGGCATTATTGGAATACATAAAAGAAAATATCTCGTTGATAAGCCGGTCAAGTGTCTGTATGTTACTGGAACGTAGTTGTGCACGTATACGCATATACATGCTCTCAAGGTCCTCAGCATCAGAGTAAACAGCATTTAGATACTCGCCCCGATTCTTCAGTATATTGAGATTCTTTTTTAGGTCTGAAAGCCGGACCCGGTCATTTTCAGCCATTCCAGCCTTCTTCATGACATCATCTTTTTCAAGTTTCAGCCGGTCAATTTCCAAATTGATCTTCCCAAACGCAAACCCATAGTCCCTGCTAAGGGATTCAAGTTCTGTTTTATTGAACTTGCCTATTTTGTCCTCAATTTCCTTCAGGGATTCTTTCTTCTCACCAATCTGTCCGTCAAAGAGTGAAACCATTTCCTGAATGCTTTTTATTTTGTCATCCATCTGCCTTATCTCTGAATTGATCTTTTCAAACTCACCCATTGTCTTCTGCATTTCCCGGGCAAGACCAAGACATCCAAGGAACTTTGAATGCTCTTTCCGGACGGATTCTTCTTCCTGAAGCATCAGAAGGATCTTTGATTTTGTCTCATCAAGGGATTTTTCCAGAGACTCTTTACCGGACAAAAGTTCCTTGATCTTCAGTTCATCTTCCTTTAAGCGCAGGCCATACTCTTCGATCCGCTTGTTATCCCGTTCAATAGCCTCTTTTGCAGAGTCGACACCCCTTACAACAGTATCAATCTCTGATTTACAACCGCGGGCTAACCTGACCTTGTTCACCCTGGCTTCAGCTTCAGCCTGTTTGATCTTGAGTTCGGATAATTCAGTTTCCAATTCCCCCACTGTTTCATTATCGGACACTGTTGATTCTTCAACACAGGAACCTTTCATATCCTGACCGCAAGTAGGACATTTGCCGGCTTCCAGAAGCTGCTTTGACCTTTCCAGACGGGTTTTAAGTTCGGAGATCTTCACCTTCAGCTCAGCTTCCCTGCCATGGAACCTCTTCTGCTGGTCATTGACAAGATCAAAAACTTCATCGATGTTTTCAAGTTTTTCAAGACTGAAACCCAGAGACTCTATCTTAGATACGACATCCTTACGTTCACCTTCAAGTTCTTCAATGCGGACCTTATGATTTCCAATCTCAGAATGAACACCTTTTATATTGGATTCGACAGCCTTCACCGTATCTTCAATGGATTTCGCCTGCTTTTCCAGATCTTTCACAGACTGCCCCATGGTAAGAAGGTCCTTTTCATAAACTGCCTTTTTGCTTTTCAAATCGCTCAGCGAGTCCCTCAAAGAACGCTCTTCCCCATCCAGCTTCGCAACCAGGGACTCGACATCTTTTGAATCGGCATTCAACTGAAACTCTATTTCGGATACTCTGGTCTGCTTTGAAGCAAGGAGTTCTTTATGGGCATGTATGTCCTTTGAAAGTGAGTCTATAGAAACATATGATTGTGATTTTCGATCTGTCAGGTCCTTTATCTGTTGCTGCACAGATTGTTTCCTGCCGGAAAGTTCGTTCAGCTCAGATATCTTTTTTGTAACCTCATCTATCAGGGAACGTGTCCTGTCCCTCTTTTCATTCAGAGAAGATACTTCATAATCAATTTCCCCGGACCTTGTCCTGAGAGCTGCCAGTCTTCCACCCGGATCAGTATCTTCGATAAGCTTGATCTCACTGGCAACTTCCTTGCTACGTCTTTCGTTATCCCTCTGATGGCGCCCCACTCCTACCCTGGCACTTGAAGCTCTTTCCCGGTACTCTTCCAGTTTGCCGAGCTGGAGGAGACCATCTATCATTTTCTGGCGGTCCTTTGGCCTGGAATTAATCAGGACATCGATTTCACCCTGACGTATGTAAACACAGTTCCTGTAAGCCTCTTCGTCCATATTCAGGAGAGATGTAACTGCTTCATAGGTCCGTGTTGCCTGATCGAATATTATTTCCCCGTCCTTCGTGAAGACAGATTTAGTATTGGAAGCACGCCCCTTCTCCGGATCGTTACGGAAAGATTGTTCCACAGAATAATTATGGCCACTCTGCTCGAATTCAAGTGAGACAGATGCCTTTGAAGCACCTTTGGTGACTATATCGGAAAGTACAAAATCCCTGTCCAGTGTCTTGCTTCCGAAAAGTCCCATAAAACATGCTTCAAGAAGACTGGACTTGCCACTGCCGTTTACACCTGAAACAACCGTGACACCACTCTTAAATGACAGATCAAGCTGCTCGTAGCTTCTGATATTATCAACTTTCAGCCGTTTTAACATCACAGATAATCACCCAGATTGTACTGGCGGGGTTTTACAGAGTCCTGTCCTTTTTTATCCTTGTGATCGGACTCTTTTTCGTCCTTTTTGATTTCAGAAGAAATTTCAGCGTTGACTTCCGCATCTTCTGCCACGGATATATCAGCAACATCTTTGACCTCATCAGGTGTTTCAGCACTTGCTTTGCTAGTAATATTTTCAGCAACGACATCGGACATTTCAGAAACAATAGCATGTGGCACTTCGTTTGCTACATTCTCGCTTAATATTTCCTCTTTTGATCCATCCATGTCTGCCACAATATCTACTTTATCTAACGGGACTGCCTCCACTTCTTCTACATCTGCGGAGGGAACATAGGGAATATTACCAGGAACAGATTCCGTAAAGTCAATCTTTTCAAGCAACAGCCCTAATTTGGTTTCAGCCTCATCATCCACTTTTGTCTTCACAATAAGGGGATCCCTGATTATATCATCAAGAAGCAGGCCACCAGCCGTAAGATCCATTTTTTTGATCTCTTCTTTGACAACATCATCCGGGTCTGAGAAAGAGACTTTCAAAGAAGCATCATCCAGTGTATCGACCCCAGTACGAAGGTCTTTTATTCCCGGTACCAGTGCGCCTCTTGACAGAAGGAAGTTCTCAATTTCACTGAAATCCAGCTTTGCTTTGACATCGCCCGAAATCTCCACAAAGACAACTTTCTCCGCAATATCATATTCCATTATTGTGGAAAATATATCTTCATGGGCATTCGGACCTTCTGTGATTGTGACGGGTATGAATACAAATTCACGTGTTGGAATTACACGTTTGCTTATCTCGATCCCACTTTCTCCGATAGTGAAGATGTTGTACGACCGTGGTTCACGTTCGGAAGTACTGTTCCTTTCGGTACTGCCGCAGTAGGTTACCCATGCCCCACCAACCGTTGTGACCTCATTCTTGTGGTTGTCCCCGAGAAGGACCGCATGGACATCAAAGGGAATTGATTCAATTACATCTTTAATATCCCAGTCACCGAAGGAGAAGGGCTTTACCAGCTGGTGCATTACAAGAAGATTGTACCTTGCATCAGTTGCTTTGCCTTCGAATATAGAATAATCGAATAAAGGTATCTTTGTCCTAGGCACACTGTCAATACCATATAATGCAACCTCACCAAGCCTGTAAGGCTCAGTACCAAGATGCGTTACAAGACCAAGGCTGCTGTAAAGATCAAGCCACTGCGTACTCTGTTTGCTCTCATGATTTCCAACAATTGCAAGAAGCGGGATTCCTGCACTTTTCAGCCTCGAGAACAGACCCATGGCATCAAGAATATCATCAAGTGTGGGATTCCTGGAATCAAACAGGTCACCTGCATGCACCATGGCATCCGCGCCCATACTAATAGCATCATCTACAACAGTGGAAAAAGCATTGAGGAAATCCTGCCGGCGCACATCACTGTGATACTGCCGGTATCCAAGATGTGTATCCCCTGTGTGGACTATCCTTATCTCATCCATCAGGGACTATGATATGTATTTGCAGTTTTTAATTGTTTGGGCTCAGGACTTCAACACGATATAAAATACATAAATATAAAATATATTCTACAATTATTTTTTATATAATTAGTTACTAATTATAATGGGACATTATGGATAGCAAAGGCCAGATAACTATAGACTACCTGATCAGCATAACTGTTTTTATGTTCGCAGTTATTTTTGTATTCAACTATACTACAGGAATATTCACACCATTCCATTCTAATTCTGATGAAGTCACATTAGTTGCTGACAGAACCTCAACTGTTCTTGTAGAAAAAGTGCTGAATGAAGGTGATGAAACTGTCCCTAACATGGTTAATTCAGTAAAGGTTGATGATTTCTTTGCAGGCCTGGACGATAACTATGAAAATACGGTATATCAGCTTGGCCTGGATGGGTCATACCTCAGGTACGACCTCAATGTTACATTAGAAAATGAAACAGGAATGATCAATACAACCGGTAAGGTGATACCATCCGGTGTCAATGTCGGCCAGACAAAAAGAATAGTCTTACTGAAAGATGCAGGCACTGGAAACACAGAAGTTGCTATCATGTCATTCAGGGTGTGGTAATGTGGTCTGGAAGAGGTCTGGAGAAAACAGTAGTACACATGCCCAGATGCATACCCTTGAAGCGGTAATGGCAGCACTGATCATGATAGGAGTGATAGTATTCGCCGTTGAAGCAACTTCACTTACACCCCTTACATCATCAACTGCAAATGCACATATTGAAGCCCAGTTACAGACCATGGGACAGGATATGCTGAATGCACTATCCTACACTTCTTCCGGCCAGGACTCTGCCCTCAAGAACGATGTGAAGAACTGGAACGGAACGGAATTCGTATGGAACGGAACAGAATACAGGTCGACCGATTCCAGCAACACCACTCTGGTAAATAGTTCCCTTGCCGACATATTTTCATTTATCGCAATCCCAAGAGGAATTGCACACAATGTCCATTTCACGTGGACAAATGATGATGGTGTCACGATCTCAAGATCTTATATCTACAATGGCGACCCGTCCGATAACGCAGTAATTGTCTCAAAAAAAGTACTCCTGTCTGATCCAGATGTAGGAAATACATCATTGTTCATGGTGAATACAGGCATACCAGATGCAGACAATACTAGTGATTTTTACAACATTGTCAATGTTAAAATGACACTCTGGAGGATGTGAGAACATTGAAACGTGATGGAATAAAAGAACTGGATGAAAGGGCACAGTTGCTCCTGATAGCAGGGTTTGCAGTAGGTGTAGGTATAGTTGTGCTTACCATCATGTTGAACAACGTAATATATGCCAGCAACATCGCCTCAGAATCAAGCATTGACACCTCACGTTATGACATGGCAAATACAGTCCAGATGACATCTGAAGCTTACGAGGATGCTTACAGATATTCCATGGAGAACGGTAGTTTCAATAATGCTGCTTTTGACCAATATCTGGACGAATATTCAGAAACCGCATCCAAGAATTATGCATTGTCCGGATTGACTTTTAGCTTCGAGAATAATACATTATATGAACCATATTTCAGTCAAAATGGACTTTTGGATGGAAATGATGACTGGACCATCATCAGCAATGTTAATACAACTGATGTATTTCTACTAGATGTAACCGATGTTGCAAAACTTGGGAACAACTCTGACAGCTTGTTAGTGACAGCAACAAACAGCTCTGGAATCCTCTGGTCAATTGAACTGTACAACTCAAATGGAAGTATAAATGTCACAGTTTCTGATCAATCATCAGTAATGTGGACAAATACGTATTCCAACTCCATCTACATCAATGTAACTGGAAATCAAATAGATGGTGGAGTAGTTGTATTCGATTTTTCAGCTAATACGGAAGGAACTGATTATTCGATTAATATCTTTAATGGAAGCAACACAGTAGGATATTGCACCTTTTCAGGAAACCTGACATCAGGAGAAGAGTTCGTGTTTGCAAGGCATGGTGTTGTCAATCCTACGGTCACCATGTCATCCAGTGAGATGAGCATCACCCGCAATCTGCCAATATCTTTGCCAGGGAGGAACATATGAAGCTCCGGAACCTGAGTAATGATGAGAATGCGGTTTCCATAACAATCGGATTCATACTTACCTTTTCTATCACAGTCCTCATGCTTGTGACAATCCTCAGCTCGTTCTATTCACTTATGGACCAGGCAGAGCAAACGGTCATGCGTGATGAATTTGAGATACATGGAAATGACATTGCAGTACGTATTGCAAACATGGACACCATGGTTGGAAATGCAGCAAATTCTGGATCAGATGTAGATGAAATAAGATACGAACTATCCCTGCCCGACAGGATTGCAGGAAAACCATACTCTGTAGAGTTTGACAACAGTAGCAAAGACATTGTATTCGTATCCGAAGAAAGAGACAACACAATTGTAAAAGTACCATACTATGCAGAGAATACAGTGTTCCTTTCAACCACATTGTACAGCCAAAAGGGAGAGTTTATGATGACATACACACCCGGAACAAACGCCATAGAAATATCCTGAGCATGCGGAAGATCACATGAAAATCACAGGAAGAAAGAGGTTGTTCCTTTCCGATGATGCAGTGTCGGAAGTTGTGGACTTCACTATAACACTCGGACTGATGCTAATGGCAATTAGCGTCATAGGCATTGTAGGGTACCCCATGATCGAGCACATGAAAGAATCAGGACATGAGGAGAATATCCGGCAAAGTTTTGCAGTGCTGACCCCCAACATGAACAAAATAGTGTTTGGTAAAGCCCCCTCCCAATCTGTAGAATTAAAACTGCATGGCGGCCTGGTCTCTGTCACAGGTAACAGCTACATGAACGTCACAATGGACACATGGAATCAATCGAGTTCCTCAAACGAAACGGTCTCTTTTGAAAGACAGCTGCGCATGATAGAAAATGAATATAAAGACACTTCCTTTGCTTATGAGAACACAGGAGCATGGGCAAAATACCCGCAGGGAAAGGCAGTCGCGGTAGAAAAACCTGTTTTTGCATATGATAACAGTTCATTGGTGATACCCATAGTGACAATAACAGGTACTAAGGGAATAGCCGGAGAAGGACTCATCCGTGTTGTGTCAGATGGTGGCCAGCTTTCAGTTGAGATGTATGAAAATGTGTCAAGAGTGGAAATAACAATCTCAAGTGATTACTACGAAGCATGGGAAAAGTACCTAGAGAATTCAATTGGAATGCAGATACTGGATGTTAATACGAGTTCCAGAACCGTACGTGCAGAAAAAGATTACAATCCAAATATAGACGTCTTCATTTCAACATCCCCTATGAGTGTGACCGTTGAGTAAAAAATGGTGATACAATGAGTGCCTGTCTCTTGAAAAAGTTCATAGAATCTGAAAAAGCCGTTTCACCCATAGTAGGAATGATAATAATACTTGCAATGACGATCACATCTGTCAGTGTGATTTTCCTTTATGGAGTTCCTACAATATATGAAATGCAGGACATGGCAAATGCCCAGAAAGTAGAACAGGCCTTCACAGTATTCGATTCAAGGACAAGCAAGGTCGCACTGGGAGAATCACCAAGCCAGACAACATCATTTTCCATGATGGATGGAGACATTATAGTGAAAGGTGATAATGCCTCATATGAAGAAAGCAGGATAGTAATTATCTCTGTGGATATTAACGCATCATGGTATGACAGTTTCAAACAACAAAGATATAAGTGGAGAGGATGGGAGGACTATGTTGGCAATGAAAGTATGAATGAATTCAATGCCTCCATGGGAAGTGTTGTTTATACCAATCAGGACAGAATTATCGGTTATGAAGGAGGAGGAGTATGGTCCAAATACCCTAATGGTAAATCAGTAATGATATCTCCACCGGAATTCCACTACAATGGTGAAACTTTGACACTTCCTATCATGAAGATAGATGGAGATGCCGTATACAGTGGAAAATCGGATGTCGGTATTACAATAAGCTCTGATAACATGCCTGTGGTATTGTATCCTAACCCCTCTTCAGATTCAAGAAGAACTAATCCCCTTACATCCGATAAAGTAATCATTTACATTAAGAGCGAGTTCTACAACGCATGGGCAGATTATGCAAATTCGCTTGCATATGCCAGCGCTGAAACAGATGATGATAACAAAACAGCAGTTGTGGAACTGGAAGTTATCCCTGCAATGGGAAAAGATACATTGAAGACAGCTTTCAAGATTGGTGCAGTCAATCAGGACAATTCTACACCAATGGGGGATTTCGCTTTTGACATCGGAGCTAGATCACCACAAGAACTCAACTCACTAAACTACGAGATTGTTGCAATATCTGCCACTAAAACACTGATGTACAAAATTCAGAAGAAAAATGGGGCTGACCAACTTACAATCGACCTAATTTATGAAGACACGGCACTGAGTAGTGACATTGAAACATGGACTGGAGGAGGCACTGAAGTATTTGACATAACTGGTGATAAAGAAGATGCAAAATCTACAGTCGATTTGCTTTCCACATCAATGAATTTAAGATATGATGAAAGTTCAGATGATTTTTCATGGGAAAATATCAATTACACCCTAGGAGATACCTTGCCCCTCAATAATTTAACCCAGCATTATATGAAACTCATTACACTAGACGGATCGGTGATATTCAATATCCAATCTCCCGGCAATTCAGACCCTGTAGATTATGACGAATCCAGCCTCACATTATACTACGATGGCATGCCCGGCAGTATAACATACCTCCACGTCAGCAGAAATGACCTTACAGCCACCCTTAACTGATGCGCAGGAAACACAATTAATTTACAATCATCCTTTTATATAATAACAAATGTATATATGTTGAGGATTTATGAATGATAATCATGGCCAGATGCATATAGATTATCTTATAGGCATCGCTATTTTCCTGATAAGTGTCATCTTTGTATTTTCATATACCACAGGGCTTTTCACGCCTTTCCAGTCAAACTCGGATGAAGTGACGCTCATAGCGGACAGGATATCAACAAATGTAATAGAACAGAATATGAGTGCTGGAAATCCCCGAACACCGAATCTGCTCAATGGTACAAAAGTTAATGATTTCTTTTATCAATCAAGTACCAATTATGAAACTACCATCGATTACTACGGAATGCGTAGTTCCTATTTACGGTATGACTTCAACATCACATTAGAGAACATCGCATCAAACTCACTCATTTATTCTTCAGGCAAACCGTTGCCAACACAGGGAAACATAGGTCAGACTAAAAGAATCGTAATAATTCGAAACGAAGCTACTGGCAATGAAACTCAGGGAATACTATCTGTGAGGGTGTGGTAAATATGAACAGGAAAAAGACCACATGCAACTCTAAAAGAGATTATGAAGCCCAATTACACACACTTGAAGCTTTAATGGCTCTCATAATTATAACCGGGATAATAATCTTCACAGTACAGGCAACTTCACTTACCCCACTTACATCCTCAACGGCAAACGCACACATAGAAGCACAGCTCCAAACCCTGGCGCAGGATATGTTGACCGTGCTGGACCACTCCCAATCAGGACACAATTCCAGCCTCAAGGAAGACATACTGAACTGGAACGGAGAAGAGTATAGCTGGAATTCTACAGCGTACCATTCTGAGCTAAACAACACTCTTACAGTCAGTTCAACTGCTGATATTCTGAAATCTGTAATCGTTCCCAAAGGTATAGCACATAATGTGGAATTTGCCGTTATCAATGACGCAGGAGCCGTAATGACCCTGCCTTACATTTACAATGGCGAGCCATCGGATAACGCTGTAACGGTATCCAGAAGAGTAATATTGTCAAATTCAGACATATCAAATTCATCTCAATTCCAATCCTACACGGGCATACCGGATGCCGATGCAAGTACGGACTTCTATAACCTCATTGACGTGGAAATGACTTTGTGGAGAATGTAAAAAGACGGTGTTAACATGAAAAGACTGAACGAATCCGGACAGATGATATTAATTGCCGGTTTTATAATCGGCATAGGCATCGTAGTCCTGACTGTCATGCTTAACAACATTGTCTACGCAAGCAACACAGCCTCAGAATCCAGCATTGAAACAAATGTTTTTGATTATTCCAACGTACTGGACACAACTATTGAAGCCTATGAAAAGGCATATGCAAATTCAGGTAGTCCATACAATAATACAGCATTCAATGCCTATATGGCAAATTACTCGGAGAAGATGGTGAAAAGCTACTCACTTTCAGGTTTTATATTTTCTCTTGATACGGATACATTACAGGATGCATATTTTACTGAAAATGGACTCATTGATGGGAATGATGACTGGGCTGTCATTAAAAGGGTCAATTTCACTGATTCATTTTTACTAGGTAGCCTCAATTCATCAACACTAGGAAATGAATCAAATAAGTTTGTAATCGAAGTCAACAATCAATCAGGTATTACAATTTGGTCAGCCAGCTTTTTCAATTCAAGTGGTATTGTTAATGTCACTGTTTCAGACCATTCATCTATCACTCGAAATTATCAGAGTAGCACCGGAGAAATAAACATAACCGGTGACATGATAGATAACAATGTTTCAACATTCTACTTCTTAAACAGTACTGCAGGACAGAAATATTCAATCGAATTCATAAATGGCAGTCATGCCATGGGCACTTTCCTTATATCAGGCGATCTTGTCAATGGAGACCCATTCTACATTGAAAGAGTAGATGTCGTCAATAGCACCATGAAACTGAACAAGAACGGCCATCTTGAGATCAATGTGACAATACCTATTACATTGCCGAGGGGACACATATGATAGAGCGATTCAGAGATGATGAAAGAGCCGTATCTATATCTGTGGGTTTCATATTGACCCTCTCTATAACTGTGATAACCATGATGGTTGTCATCAGTTCATTTTATACCATGATGGACAGGGCAGAACAAACCATAATGCGGGATGAGTTCGAGATACACGGTAACGATATGGCATTGCAGATATCCAATATAGATACTGCCGTGCAGATTACCAGAAATGCAGGCGGAGAAGTGGGCAGTTTTTTCTTTAAATTACCACTTCCTGACGAGATTGCAGGACAGCAGTATTCAATGGAATTATCGAACCAGACCAATGAGATCATATTTGAATCCCATGGAAAAGATGCAACCAGAGTTAAAGTACCCTACAAAGTACATGAAACTGAAGTGGCATCTGTAAAATTGTTCAGCGGATCAGATGAATTCATATTGTACTACGATTCGGCCTCAAATATGATAGAAATATATTAAATACAGGATGAGTTGCATGAAAATGAATTTTACTAAATCGGATGATGCAGTATCAGAAATGGTGGATTACAGCATCATTTTAAGCATCATACTTCTTGCAACTGCAATCATCGTAGTAGCTGGCGTACCGATGTTAGAGCATATGCAGGAAACCCAGCACACCGATAATATAAAGCAAAGTTTTCAGGTGCTTGCCCCAAACGTGAATAAAGTGGTATTCGGAAACGCTCCTGCTCAATCAGTTGAACTGAAAATGTACGGCGGATCGCTTTCTGTTACAAGGAATAATTACATCAATATAAGCATGCAGGTATGGAACAATTCAGCAGGCTCCTCTGAAACAGTGTCCTTTGAGAGGAAGATGGGAAATATAGAGAATGATTTCCAGAATACTTTGATTTCTTATGAAAATAGCGGAATCTGGGCAAAATATTCATCCGGTGATTCTATTATGGTGGCTGAACCACGTTTCACTTATGCAAATAATGTACTTGTGATACCTGATGCAAGCATTTCAGGAAGCAGTTCGGTTTCCGGATCAGGACTTGTGCGTGTGACTGCTGATGCAGGAAGAAGATCTATTGAAAGCTACCAGAATGTATCACAGGTCAGCATAACAGTAACTAGCGATTACTTTGAAGCATGGGAAAGATACCTGAACGAACATCTTGAGATGGCAACCATAAATGTTAACGAGACGACTCAAACTGTTTTAGCAGGTAAAAGTTATACGGAAAATATAGATGTATACATCATCAAGGCCTTCATGGATGTAACTATCGATTAATGATCATGTGAAGTGAAAAAATGGTAAAGAATCTGTCAGGGAATAAACTTGCTGTTTCATCAGTTGTAGGAATCGTAGTAATGCTGGCAATCACACTCCTTTCAATAGGCATAATGATACTCTACACCATGCCTGCAATAGATAGCATGCAAGACATGGCTAAAGCCCAGAAAATTGAGCAGGCTTTTACGGTTTTTGACTCAAGGACGAGTAAGGCAGCCCTTGGAGAATCCCCTCTTCAGACAACCGGACTTTCCCTCATGGGAGGTAATGTTGAGGTGATGGGGGACGATGATGCCTACAATGAAAGCCGGATAATGATAATAGGACTCTCATCCAACTCAACATGGTATGATGAGTTTTACCAGAATCGTAGCCATTGGAACGCATGGGCAGACTATGAGAGTGAGACTGACTTTGCAGGATTTAACGCATCAATGGGAAAAATAGTATACACATACAATGATCGCATAATTGCCTATGAAGGTGGAGGTGTCTGGTCCAGATACCCTACTGGCGGAACAATAATGATATCACCTCCGGAGTTTCATTTCAATGGAGAAACCCTGACACTTCCCATCATGCAGATAAAAGGGAATACTTCCGTCGCAGGAATCACCGATGCATCAATCACCATTGCATCCTCCAACGACCCGGAGAGATTATTTCCCAATACAAACATCAACAGTATTTTTGTCAATCCCCTTGAGGTAGACAAGATAATCATTTACATCCAGAGTGAATTCTATGATGGCTGGGCAAACTATGCAGAAACTCTCATATCCACCACGGCAACCCTTGACGATACGAACAAGACGGCTATTCTGGAATTGAATACAATGCCTGAAATGGGAACGGTTTCTCCTTTACCAACTTCGTTTGAGATTGCCGCTCTGAACCACACTAACACCACACCATTTGACAATTTCTCATTTTATTTATTTACTAGTGATGATTCAAGTTTCTTTGTGGCCTCGGGGATGACCCTAACTGCCACATCCGGAACGAAAACCCTTGTATATAGCTTCTATAAGCAAGACAAGGATAATATAATACTGGCTGCAGCCCCGTCTATAACTTCTTATGGACTCGAATATACCGATAGTTCAGTAGGAATTAGAGAAATATGGGAAAGCAGTTCTGGCAGTACTTTTCCCGTTAATGGACAAAAAAAGCCTACAAAGCAGGCAGAATCCACAGTCGATATCATCAGTGATACTTACCTGATGTATTACGACACCAGTGATAGTGAGTACTCATGGGGACCTGTCAGCTCCACCTCTACAACTCCAGACCTAACTATAACAAATAGTAACGCAAATCGCACCCAGTCATTGAATAACATTACCCATCACTATATGAGACTCTTGGCACAGGATGGTACTATCGAGTGTACTCTGGAAGAGAAGGGCAATCAAAAAATAGAGTTTGAGAAGTCCTCATACACCATACTTTATGACGTGGATGGTGCTATACTCACTTTCCTTCACGTTACGACCAACGAACTTGAAGCAACTGTCGATTGAGGGCTTTGGCAAATAAAAATAGCCTTACAGAAACCCTTAAATCAATCCCACCCATTAACAAATCCCATTAAGGTGAAACTCATGAAGAAAGCAATCATCGAGACCGATAAAGGAAATATTGTTCTGGAACTGTTCGAGAAGGATGCACCAAAGACGGTGGCAAACTTTGAGAAACTTATCAAGGAAGGATTCTACGACGGACTCACGTTCCATAGAGTGATTTCCAACTTTATGATCCAGGGAGGATGTCCAAAAGGCAACGGTACAGGCGGTCCTGGATACTCAATAAAGTGTGAGACAAGAAACAACCCACGCAAACATGGCAAGGGTGCACTTTCAATGGCACATGCGGGAAAAGATACCGGTGGAAGCCAGTTTTTCATAACACACTCCCCACAGCCACACCTTGACGGCGTACACACTGTCTTTGGTCAGGTAATTGAAGGCATGGATGTCGTCAATAAGATCAAGGGAAAAGACGTAATGAAAAAACTCACTGTTGTTGAAGAATAATCCAGTATTAACTTATTTATGCAGCATCTTTGGTGCTGCTATTTTCTGTTTTTTAAGCATACCTTTTTAATGTCCTGAATTCTTTTTGTATTGCCTGCAGAGATTCAGCAGGAATAATTCGGATATCTGCTAATCAGGAAAGATACTTATATCAAAAGAAGGAACAATAGCGATGTGTGCAGTTGAACATATCGCTTGAAGAGTATGCCTTTACAGCAAAGTCCAACTGACCAAATATGGAAAGGTAATAATTATGGAACAAAGCAAAAAACTCATTCTGACTATTGCAGCCATACTTACAGTTGTACTCTTTGTAAGCGGATGTGCAGATACAGGTACTGATGCTGGTATGGAAACAGAGCAGGAGCAGATTACAACAATAACGGTGTCCGCTGCAGCAAGCTTAACAGAAGCTTTCGCAGACATTGAAGAACAATTCGAAGACGAGAATCCGACAATCGATGTCAACTTCAACTTTGCAGGATCAGGAACTCTCAGAATGCAAATTGAAGGTGGTGCACCTATCGATGTGTTCGCATCCGCATCACAAAGCCACATGAACCTGTTAAGCAATCAGTCCTTAATAATTGAAGATTCTAGAAGGGACTTTGCAGCAAATACTGTTGTTCTGATAACACCTGTTGACAGTGAACTGGGCATCACCGGACCGGAATACCTCATATCAGACGACGTTGAAACAATAAGCATAGGAAACCCTGAGACAGCGCCTGTAGGAAAGTACACAGTGGAAGCACTTGAGGAAGCAGGTCTGTGGGATGAACTTGAAGCAAAGACTTTGCTTGCAGATGATGTAAAACAGGTTCTCGTCTACGTTGAAAGAGGAGAGGTTGATGCAGGATTTGTCTACAGTACAGATGCAGCAACATCAGAACCCGGCACCATCGAAATAAAGGCAACCTTACCTACAGTAACCCCTATAAGTTATCCGATAGCCGTGCTTTCAGCATCAGAAAACCAGGATGAAGCACAGATATTTGTAGACTTTGTCACTTCCGATGAGGGAAGAACAATACTGGAATCATACGGATTCACAGCATAAAATGGAATAAAAGACAATGCCTGACCAGATCTGGTTTCCCCTTATAATCACGCTGAAAATAGCGATCATATCTACCTTTGCAGTGGCACTGATAGGTATAATCATATCATATATTCTGGCAAGACGTGATTTCAGGGGAAAACTGATCGCAGATTCCCTTGTCACTTTGCCCCTTGTACTCCCACCAACTGTAACAGGATATCTTCTGGTGGTGTTGCTGGGAAAGAATGGATCTCTCGGGAACATATTATACGACCTCACAGGATGGACCATACTTTTCACATGGGAGGCAGCAGTCATTGCAGCTTTTGTAGTATCACTCCCACTGATGGTAAAAACCACTACTGCCGCCATTGAAGCAGTGGACAGGGAATTTGAATACGCAGCATTCACCCTTGGAAGAAAGGAACTTGAAACTGCACTTTTCATCACGCTCCCTCTTGCCAAAAAAGGAATACTTGCAGGAACAGTCCTGAGTTTTGCAAGAGCTGTGGGTGAGTTCGGTGCAACACTTATGGTTGCAGGAAATATTCCCGGAAGAACCAACACAATGTCGATTTCAATATATAGCGCATTCCAGGCAGGGAACAGCGAACTTGCCAACATGCTTGTGATTATACTTGTAGTCATGTCCCTGCTCTCCATGGCCATAACTGCAAAACTTGTCAATAGCTGGAAGATATGAGGTGTAATTGTGGGCATCAAGGTAGATTTCAGAAAACGGTATTACAACAAAAAAAGTGATAAGAAAAGGGGTAAAGAAGCCACTTTTACACTTGATGTCCAATTTGAGATTGGAAATGAGCTGGTAGTGCTTTTCGGACGTTCCGGCTCCGGAAAGACAACAACCCTTCAATGTATCTCTGGACTGCTGGAACCAAATGGCGGCAAGATGGTCGTCAATGACAACGTCTACTTTGATTGTCATAAAAGGATAAATCTCCCTGTGCAGCAACGCAGCCTCGGATACGTGTTCCAGAACTATGCCCTTTTCCCGCACATGGACGTGAATAAGAACATTGCCTACGGACTCAAAGGATGGCCAAAGGAAGAAAAAGAGGAGAGAGTCCGGGAAATGTTGCAGATGCTCCAGATAGATGGACTGGAGAACAATTATCCTTCCCAGCTTTCAGGCGGACAGAAGCAAAGGGTTGCTCTTGCAAGGGCTCTTGCCCCAAAACCGGACATCCTGTTGCTGGATGAACCGTTCTCTGCACTTGACATGGTCGTTCGCATGAAACTTCGCGAGAAGATCAAGGAGATACAGAGAGAGCTTGGAATTCCTGTGCTTTTTATCACCCACAACCATGTGGAAGCTTTCACAATTGCAGACAAGGTTATCATTTTCCACGAAGGACGCGTACAGCAGACAGGGACTCCTGAAGAAGTGTTTTATCACCCCAAGAACAAGCATGTTGCTGAGCTTGTGGGACTTTCAAATATCTTTGAAGACACCCTTGTGGTAAATAAAGAGAAAACATCCGGGACACTAACACTCAAATGCGGAAATCTGCAGGTAACTGCCGATAAGCCGGATTGTAAAATAGCAGAGAGGATAACATGGGGAATCCGACCTGAGAATCTGCGCATATTACCTTGTACCGAAGATGCGGAGGTAGGGGAAAATACATTCCATGCATGCGTAAAGAGTGTTGTGAATAAGGGAGCCAGCAGGGTTCTGGCCCTTGAGATAAAAGAACACAAGAACATGCTGATCGCTGAGATAGCAAACCAGTTCTTTGAGGATGTGGACCTTAAAGCTGGTGATGAATGTCTGGCCAGGATCGAAAAAGGCAGGATAGTCATTTTTTAGATTCTTTGCCTGACTTCATTATTTTAAGTAAGGGATACTGTCCAAAAATCATATAAAGTTGGATCGCATCATTTGATAGAAGAGATGAAGTTCATTGAAAGGCTTTTTGGGAAAAAGCAGGAAATAGAAGAGCCTCGTTCAGTTGTTTTTGATTTTGAAAAGCTGCCGGGTACTGTCAAAAATGAGATCAAAGGGCAGGAAGACATGCTCAGGCCTGTTGTAAAGGATAAATATGAGGCTATCAGGCAGGCACTCAGGGAACTGGAAAAATTAAAGAAAGAATTACTGGCAGCAGAGCCTATTGAGGGTGCAAGCAAAAGGGGAGAAAAGCTTGGTGACTCTAACAGGGACAATGTGGCCAATAACCTGAAACTCATTGATGATAAACTGAAAGTTCCGGGAAACACATCACCTTCTAATGCTTCTGAATTCTATACAGATGCAAAATCCACCCTGAAGAACGTTCTGGATAATACCCGCAAAAGTCTGCTCTATATAAAAGCACTTTATCCCAGGGAGCATCAGAAAATAAATCAGGGACTGGCAGATCTTGAAGACTCGCTTGACGAACTCTATTCCTCGATAATGGAAGGTAATGGAAGGGTAAGTGAATTACAAAAGATAGCTGGAGAGATAGATACTATAGAAAGAGTCAACAGGGAAATAGAACAAAGCACTAAAAAAATAGTTGATCTGGACACAAAGCACGAATCTGCAAAAAGTAAACTCTCCGGATATGATTCAAAGCTGGCAGAACTTGAGAATAGCAGTGAATTTGAAAGAGCAAAGCAACTTGAAACTGAGATCAGACTTCTTGATACAAAGATCGTGGATGCAGTTTCTGAAGCAAGAAGACTTTTCACACCACTTTCAAAGGCCATTTCCAGAATGGAAAAACAGGATGAGAATGAGAGATGCGTGCTTTCTCCTGAAAACAGGAAAACACTCAAAACCATAAATGAAGACCCTGCTTCTGCAATTGAATATGACCTGAGTCCTTTTCTCTCAGAACTTACAGGCAGGATTGAAAGTGGAGAACTTGGACTGAAGGACCAGATGTGTGACAAAGCACTGAAGCAAATACAGGTTCTTGAAGACAGTAAAACCATATCATCACTTGTCGGGCAGAGAAAAAAGTATCTTTCTGATAGAGAAGCTTTTATCCAGGAATTAAATGGTCTTAGCATCTATCAGGAAAAGGAAGATATCGAAAGAGAAATTGAAAACCATCACAGCCTTTCAAGATCAGCAAACAGCGATATAGAATCTGAAAGAAAGCATCTGGATGGACTTAAAGAAGAGCTTGAAATGACAAAATCCGTACTGATCTCAGATATGAGGCATGTTTTTGGCACCGATACAGAAATCAGATATCAGACACTACCTCAATTCAAGTAAAATATCCCATTTTTAACATTTCTTACATTTGTTTATCTTAAAAAAGATAAGAGATCATGTTTCCTTTGATCTCTTTCTATAATATATCAAACCCAGACCTGCTATCAGGATAGATCCACCCAATAACAATAATCTCTTATCGCTCTCATCCTTATCAGCATCCTGAACACTCATTTCTGCAGAGGTAATGGTTTCAGCCACTGGAGTATCTGTATTCATATCTTCGGGATTTGTGTCCTCATTGATTGTATCCGCACAGATCATGAAAGGTGAGAAACCTTTTGTAGTCGCTTCAAAATAGAAATAATCTTCATCCTCACCCGCTACTACAGTTGGCAATCTGTTCCAGACAACATCTGAGAAGTGCTCCATATGAATGTCCGCTTCATCGAAACCATTTGACTCAAGCCATTCCTTTGAGACAGAGAATCCAATTGCTGCGTCACCGATTCCTGATGAGAAATACTCGTCGCCAAGAACGATCTCCATGCCCTGATAAACCGTTACCGACGATGGTGCAGGAGAGCTTTCAGGCAGTTCATTAAGAAGGTTGACCGTTGCCATCACATAACCTTCATTGGTCTCTGCCTCAAAACATATATCAGTAACAGGAGTTTTCTCATCAGTGAAAACATATTCCACTTCGATATCTTTACCTACAAAACGAACACTTGAATCCATTGCAGCGACATTTGAAGGAGAAGAGGTGCTGGTGGCAATCCTGACATGGATACCATCATTGCCGTTCTGAGAAGTGCTTGCAACAACTTCTTCCGTTTGCTCTTCGTTAGATGTCAGCGGAAATTGATCAGTGTTGTTGCCATCGTCCGTTATCTCATATTGTGGGCAGAAGCCATTTCCAATTGAATATTGTGTCTGGCTCCAGCCTGTACCAGAAGGATTTGCCCAGAAATTACCTCCAAGGTAAGTTCCATTGATAATATTGTTACCAGTTGTCATTGCAGTGTTCCATTCATTGGAGGCTCCACCGGAAACAAGGACATTGTTACTGTTGTTAAAATAGTTATTATAGATCAGATTGTCACTACATTCCGTAAGTGAGACACCATAAGCGATAATACCACTTATGTTACAGCTCTGAACCGTACTATCAACTGATGAGTCAAAATAAAGACCATATTTGTTTTCTGTGGACGTACAATTTGAGATTGTGATATTGTTGCTGTCGTAGAGACTCAAACCATAGTAGTTATTCTTTATTTCCAGATCCTCTACTGTTATGTTCGAACAATTGATTAGATGAACGAGACCAGCATTGGTACTTGCATTAATTACCTGATCCGAACTGTTCACAAGATAATATATCGGCTTTCCATCAACCAGATTACTCATTCCCACAACATTGGGATTTGAATCAAAAAAAGAATTAAAGGTATTGTTATCCATTGAATTGTTATTAAGAATATTATACTCTGAACCGTATAACTCCAATCCATAGATATTCTCATTTGAAGTGCAATTTAATACACTGTTGTCCAGAGAGTAATAGAGATAGATACCATATGTATTTCCAGAGGTATAACAATTACTTATGTTACATCCGCTTGACGAATCAACGGCTATACCAATGGAACTATCCCTAACAATGAGATTGGAAATTGTGATGTTATCTGCTTTGACATAAATAGCAATGTTACCGGAATCTGGTGAAACTATGCTGACATCTGCAGGATTGCCAGTAGATGAGACAAGGCTAATGTTATCTGTTTTCAAATACAGGTTCCCACTATAAATTCCCGGTTCAACCATTATTGTATCACCATCAGATGCAGCATTAATAGCTTCACGAATGGTTGTGAAATCTGCACTACCACTACCATTGACAACAATTGTTGAGTTAAGTACGTGAACAAAAGAGCTTTTTAATGAGATATTGCTTCCTGCAGAGTTCGTTACATTCAGAGATACATTATAAACACCAGCTTCTGAATAAGAGTGCAATGGATTCTGGATTGATGATGTTGAACTGTCCCCAAAGTCCCACACCCAGCTTTCCGGGGAGAAAAGACTTGCATCATGGAAGTCTACGGATTCATTGACATGGACATACTTAGTACCTGCAACAAATGCTGCTTCAGGTTCTTTTTCTTCTGTTGTGAACGCTTTGATGCATACATTTGCATCATATACGTTTATGTCTTCCCATTCGGTCCCATTGTGACTTATATAACTCTGCCCTGCCTCAGCATGGGCATTACTACTGTATCCTGATACTGGTGCTTCGATAGCAATCGGATAATTGTAATTAGGTGTGGTAAATTCTAATACCACTGAGAAAATCTGTCCTGTCCTGAGTGAAACATTGTTATCAAGATCAATTGTATGATAACCAGCCAGAGGAATAGTACCATTCTTTAAAGAAACCGGACCTGAACCATTGACTGGACCACCTTCAGGGTCCAGATAGACAGAGATGTTATAGAATGAATTTGAATCCACGGTATAGAAGCTCACTGCTTCCAATGTCTCATTTGTTGTTGCAGTGAACACATTTGCCCCATATGCAGTACTATTGTTGTACCCAAAATAGTAGCACCAGCCAAGTGGATCGTACTGGTAGATGTGGTCATAGTTACTGACATTTTCTGCTGTGAACAGGAAATTACGTGCATACGGCTTAGTATTCAATCCAAAAAGTCCAATATCAAACCCAGTAGCATTGTCATAATATGATATGTAAAAGTATCCATCTTCACCCCAATTGGTGCCCCAGGAATTCTTAACAACAAAAGCTCCATTCCCTGGAGCAGCAGGAGTGAAATTATGCCTGTCGAAATTATCATCCCAGCCCACTAAAGTTACAGCGTGATTTGTACCCCTTATCTCACCATAATAATAGTAGGCATTTTTCTCTGAATTGAAATATGAAATGTCAGACCACATGGATACTGAGATAGCACCGTAGTTAGTGATCATTAATTTGAAGAGATTATCTGAATGATTGACACCGGGAAGAATCTGTATCTCCTGAACATGTTTTGCCACAGTGGTATTAGAAGGAGATACACCTGAAAGGTCATTATATGAATCATCGGATTCAGCTATCGGACCATCCCATCTTGTAAGGTAAGCAGCTGTTATCAGGTTGTTTCCTCCATCATTATGAGTACGGTCAAAGCCATCCTGACTTGAGTACACCATAGTATTTTTCACATTGTTCTCGGAAAAGTCCCATGTTTCTGATCTGTTGTGGAAAAGATAGGATTCCAGAGAAGCAAGTGTGGAGTGAGCCCAGCAACTGCCAGCCTGGCCCTGATCCCTCACTGTGGTGACACCATTGACATCACGCAGGTCATATCGGGATGGATATCCTACTTCACCTGTAACTTCAAACCCAGAAGCCATCATACCATATGCCTCATCTGCCAGCAGGTCCTCCATAGTAACCGGAGATAGATGGGAAAGATCAACAGGAGAAGGAATAAATCCGCCTGGATGGGAAAAATCGTCAGTAGATCCATCATCCTCGAAAAGAGAGAAACTGTTTAAAAGATAAGGAGAGGATACATTTGTAGAACTGTCTGATAATATGAGACCGGAAAGAGTAACCGTGTTTGCATTTACAGGGACAGAGGCGTCATCCTGACTCTGTTCCAATTCTTCCATATATTGGACGAATGCAGGATTTAGAGGTGCTATTGATAATTGTGGTGCTGATGATTCATTCAAATCTTGAAATGCATCCTGATCAATACCTGTTGCACTGCCGAAGGTTGATAATAATATCAGCACGAGAAAGCTTGCAAACAAAAAATTAGTTGATAATATTTGATTTTTCATGATTCATCCCTGACATATAGATTCTTAGCAACATTTAAACAGAATTAATATTTAAATATTGTCCATACAATATAATATCAGGCTATATACCACAAAAACAAAGAAAACCACACCTGTGCCAGATTACTTATCCAAAGTGATTATTACATAACTTAAAGGCTAAAAACCGGAGGGAAAATAAATGGGAAATGATGAAGCAAATATGCATAGACTAAAAGAAGTCACTGAATTTGTGAAAACAAGCAAAAATGAAAAGAAAGAAGAAAAAAATAAGGATAAGAAGAATATCCTGGGTCTGAACGGTTAAAATCCATTCATTTTTCTTCCACTTCTGTGAAGGTTACTGCATATTGTGACCGTACTTCTTTGCACATTTGGGGCAATATGCAAAATGAAAGTAATGTTTCTTCACAGTCATCCCTTTTCTGAAACGTATTTTTCCATGGTTTCAATCCATTCTGGTACTGACTTGTATGGACCATCAAAGACCCTGCTGAGAAAAGTGCCTGACATTGTTACGTTCTCAGCATCAGGAACTTCTGTTGTGACAGACATGTACAGCTCGGACTTCCATGACGACGGGTCGCAGGCAAGCAGGAGAAAATCATCCATTTAAGGAGAGGCATCTGATTCCCGGACCTTTTGCCACATCCTCATTACGACACGCTTGAAGCTAAATGGCAATGGAATATGGAATAATTGAGTGACAGAATCCTTTATGAATGGTTTTTTATCCCAGATTTATTCTGTTGTCCCATAAAGAAGAATTGACAGGACAGCAGGGGTCTGAACCTGTTGAATCGTCCATAATAAAGCATCCGCTTCTGCGGATAAAAAGATTATGAGAAAAGGAAGTAATGCGAGGGCAACAGAGAAGACTAAGATTATAATACCCTATTACCCTCTTGACGTCTTAATATTCCGACCGGCAAGTATACGCTTTCCATTCAGAGTATCGCTCTGATATGGGCCAATCGAAAGCTGAAACATAGTCTCGCAGTCTTGATAACTCCGAGCATTCTATACTCAGCAATCAATTATATGGAACTCATCGAATAAGCATTTTTCGGTCGGTTCTATGACACAGAGAAAAGCAAAAATGCAAAAGAAGAATGTTTTAAAGAATTAGCGATCCCGGAGGGATTCGAACCCACGACCCTCGGGTTAGAAGCCCGATGCTATATCCTGGCTAAGCCACGGGACCGCTGACGATTGACTGGAATCTGAAATAGGTTTTCTAGAATAAAAGCCTTTTGTAAGGACCACCCGACTTTTTTAAATTACAACCAATGTGAATGCGAATAGAAATATATAATAGTTTGACATCAACACTAACAACTATTACAATGCTGAGGCTTTACACATGAGCGAACTATTGATTTATTACAACGGTGACTATGTCCCGAAATCAGAAGCCACAACCTCCGTCTACGACCATGGTTTTTTGTATGGGGATGGTGTCTTTGAAGGTATAAGAGCATACAACGGACGTGTCTTCAAGTTACGTGAACATGTTGACAGGCTCTATGATTCTGCAAGGGCGATAGCTCTTAACATACCACTAAGCAAGGAAGAGATGGAAGAGGCTATACTGGAAACACTCCGGAAAAATAACCTTACAGATGCCTACATCAGACCTATCGTTTCAAGAGGCGTTGGTGACCTTGGACTGGACCCCAGAAAATGTCCAATACCAAATGTATTCATCATATCCCAGGAATGGGCAGCGATGTACGGCGACCTTTATGAAGTTGGCCTGACCGGTGTTACAGTCTCAGTCAGGAGAAATTCCTGCGATGCGCTTTCTCCAAATATCAAGTCACTGAACTATCTGAACAATATCCTTGCGAAGATAGAGGCAAATGAGAAGGGAGGAGACGAGGCAATTTTCTTCGACCAGAACGGTTACCTCTCCGAAGGATCAGGAGATAACATATTCATTATCAAGAACGGAAAGGTTTACACCCCACCAACGATCAACAACCTCAAGGGCATAACCAGGGCAACAGCAATTGAACTGCTTGCAGACATGGGAATTGAGACCCACGTTGAAAACCTGGGAATGTTTGACCTCTACACTGCTGATGAGATATTCGTCACAGGAACAGCAGCAGAAGCTGCACCTCTTGTAAAGGTTGATGGCCGCCCAATAGGTGACGGTAAACCTGGACCAATTACCGGAAAGATGGTCGCAGCTTTTGAGCACATAACCACAACCACCGGAACTCCTATTTTCCCTTAAAATGAAGAGTTAACTCTTCATTTCCTTTCTTCTTTTTTATTTCTTCAAAACATTAATTAGGTATTAGGCCAGTAACCTATTATATTTTTATAATATTATATTGAAACCTAGAATATATGAGGTTTAAGAATGGAAAATGAAGAAAAAGAAAGAGTAATAATGGAGAACCTGAAATACCTGAACGATTCCGTGATGGCAATCTTACTTCTGATGCCTGTTACTCTTGTTATCATATTTGAAGCACTCGATGACACACACAATCTGAAATTACTCTCAATTGCAACATGGATCATATTTTTGATGGGACTCTGGTATGTTGCTTCAAGGGTGTTCACACTTAACAAAACGCTTATAGGCTATCTTGACAAAAAGTAGACCGAACAGAATGGAACGCAAGGAATTCAGAGATCTAACATCCGTAGAGGATGCAAGGAAACTGGTTGAACAGATCAGAGTCCAGCCAGATATTATTATTTTACCAATCGATAAGGCAGTAGGATACATCATAGCAGAGGACATACCTTCTGGTGTGGATGTGCCTGCATTCAACCGTTCGATCAAGGACGGGTATGCTATCCGGGCAAAAGATACCTATCAGGCAAGTGAACCGGAGCCACAGGAATTGAGATGTATCGGCTCTATTCCGGCAGGTTGCACAGATAAGTTCTTTGTTGACGATGGAGAGGCTATAGAGATATCCACAGGTGCACCGATTCCCGATGGTGCTGATGCTGTTGTCATGGTTGAGAGTACGAAGCAAACAGGTGATTCTGTTCTTGTTTACCAGCCAGTGCACATTGGCGAGAATATCATGCGTTCAGGAACCGATATCATGAAAGGTGAAAGGATCCTGAGGAAGAACACACGCATTGGTTCCCGTGAAATCGGAGTACTTGCTTCCATAGGCATGAATGATGTACCTGTCAAGAGATTACCTGTAGGGATAATATCAACCGGAAATGAGCTTATCAAACCCGGAGAAGCACTGGAAGCAGGCAGGATATATGACGCTAATTCCTATGCCATCGCAGCAGCAATAGAAGAATGTGGAGGAACTGCACGGATATACGGGATTGTACCAGATAATGCAGCATTGATGGAAGAGGCCCTTGAAAGAGCGATCAATGAATGTAATATCGTCCTGACATCAGGAAGTACTTCTGCTGGTGTTGGCGATATCATGTATATGATCATTGAGGAAAAGGGGGAAACACTTACCCACGGAATTGCCATCAAACCTGGAAAACCAGTTGTTATTGGCATGATCGAAAATGTGCCAACCATCGGATTGCCAGGAAACCCAACATCCGCACTCAGTATTTTCAATGAGTTCGTGGCCCCGATAATATACAATTCACTTGGCATTAAGCCTTCTTTTAAGACAAAGGTTACTGCTGTCATGGGAACCGGCATCCGCTCAGGCGGAAGGGAAGAGCTGCTCCCTGTAGGTGTGGTCAGGGGGAAAGCGTACCCTGCTGACAAGACATCAGGAGCAATAACTACACTTTCGGATGCTGACGGAATAATAGAGATAAGAGCACATACCGAATACATTGAAGCAGGTTCTGAAGTAGAGGTCACCATGTTCGGCAACGTGAGAAGTCCCGACCTGATGTTCGTAGGAGGACAATGTCCGGGAACAGACCTGCTTGAAGAGATGACAGGACTTGTTTTCAGGACTTTGAAAATGGGTTCAAGTGCAGGATTTACAGCCATTTCAGGCGGCACTACCGATATTGCCTGTGTGAACATGGTTGACAGCGAAGGTAATTACAATTCATCGGTCATAGCAAAAATGAATCTTGAAGATGTAGTGCTGGTCAAGGGATACAGGCGCGAGCAGGGACTTATATTCAATCCTGACAACCATGTACATGGACTGAAGGATATAACCGGCCTGCAACTCATCAACAGGAACCGGGGATCAGGGACCAGGGCACTTCTGGACAGGGAACTTGGAATACTTGCAGAGAATATGGGCACCTCCCGGACCGAGCTCATAAAAAGCCTGAAAGGTTATAATTCAGGTTCAAAGACCCACAGGTCTGTTTGTGATGCTGTGAAAAGCAGGAAGGCAGATGTTGGTTTTGGGCTGAGGGCTGCGGCAGAGGAAGCAGGACTTGAATTCATCTCCGTTGCTGAGGATGAGTTTGATTTTGTGATACGAAAAGACCTGCTTGATATTGAAGAGATACAGATATTCCTGACTGCACTTCGGTCTGAAGAATTTTCAAAAAGACTTCCAACCGGGATGTATACATATGAAATGACCGGCAGGATAATATCCTCCTTTTGACGTTAATCCAGTCTATAAAAATCAGGAAAACCTTTTTTATTTTGACGTTATGGTAGGTTGCAAATGGGAATACATGAGGATATACAGGAAGTAGAAGAGGAGATCAAGAAGACTCCCTACAATAAGGCAACATCCCACCACATCGGTAAGCTGAAGGCGAAACTGGCACGCCTTCGCGATGAGGTTGTCAAGAAGTCTGCAAGCAAGGGCGGTGGCGAAGGATACTCCGTGAGAAAGTCAGGAGATGCCACGGTCACGCTTGTAGGATTTCCATCTGTGGGAAAATCCACTTTACTTAACAAGCTCACCGATGCTCATTCAGAGGTCGGTGCCTATGAGTTCACAACCCTGGACGTAATTCCGGGTGTGCTTGAACATAAAAATGCAACTATACAGATACTTGACGTACCCGGACTGGTCAAAGGAGCGGCCAGTGGAAGAGGGCGTGGACGAGAAGTTATCTCGGTTGTCAGGAACTGTGACCTTGTGGTATTCATGCTGGATGTGTTCCAGAACTACCACCACGGAGTCCTTACTCAGGAGCTTTACGATGCAGGCATACGCCTTAACCAGAAGGCACCTGATGTTGTTATTAAAAGGCAGGACCGTGGTGGCGTCACAATTAGCAGTACCAAGGATCTTGAACTTACAGAAGACCTTATCAAGGCGATACTTAACGAATATAAGATACACAATGCTCATGTGCTCATCAGGGAAAGCATCGATGTTGACCAGTTGATAGATGTCATCATGGGCAACAGAGTGTACATACCTGCCGTTGTTGTTGTGAACAAGGTGGATATGGCAGATGAATATGTGCTGAAGAAATGCAAATCTGAATATCCTGATGCTACATATATCTCGGCTGACAAGGAAGAGAACCTTGAGGCTGTCAAGGACCTGATATACGATGCACTGGACTTCATCCGCATTTACCTTAAACCACAGGGCGGACCTGCTGATATGGAAGAACCTCTCATTGTACGTAAAGGAACTACGGTGGGAGATGTATGTGACCACCTGCACCGTGATTTCAGGAGAAAGTTCAGATATTCACAGGTATGGGGCACATCAGCAAAGCACCCCGGCCAGAGAGCTGGCCTTGAGCATGTACTTGATGACAGAGATCTGCTGACGCTGATCATTGCAATGTGACAGCCAAACCGGCTGTCCTGCATAACAAATAAGTATTATTATGCATTTATTCTGCTAATCATTGTAGTCCCGTAGGGTAGTGGTCAATCCTTTCGGCCTTTGGAGCCGAAGACGGTGGTTCGAATCCGCCCGGGACTACCATTTTCTATTTATTGTGCACCTGATTGAAGAGTGGCTACTATGAAACATAGAATCCGCATAGGTAAACTAATCAGACCTTTTTTTTCAACATTCGTGTTCCGAATGCAAAAATCATCCTCACTTATCATCAAAACCCAATTTCGTCTTAGCCTCATCTGACATTTCTTCCGGGGTCCACTGAGAATCGAATACGAACTCTACCTCAACATCCTTTACACCCTCAATACCCAGAACCTTCTGCGTGACATCATCACCTATTGTCCTGTGCATCGGACAGCCAGGGGTTGTCAGGGTGAGTTTGATGTGCACATTGTCGCCTTCTATATCAATTCCCTTAACAAAACCCAGGTCTACAATGTTAATGGGTATCTCGGGGTCGTAACATTCCCGCAGGACACCTATTACTTCTTCCTCTGTGACCATAGTTACCACTCCTTGTTTGATTATTTATTGGCCAGTCCCTGATTAAAAGTTTTGAGCGGTAAGCTATAAAGATGTTTGTGATTTTCGAATCCGGGTTGAATTTCATTTATTGCAACCTTTCCTCATAATCTCCAGTACCTCATAATCCGAAACATCATACCAGTTACTATAAACCTGGGCAACGGCCATAAAATTCGCGGGAGTTTCCAGCACCACGATGTCATCAACCATATTACCGATGTCCTTCGCAACCTCCCTGCCCGCAACCGGTACGGCAACCACTATTTGTCCAGCATTCTTCTTTCTGCATAACATTATCGAAGCCCGCATAGTGGAACCCATGGCAAGGCCGTCATCGACCAGTATTACCGTCCTGCCAGCGATTTCCGGCAAAGGTCTGCCCTCTCTTAAAACCTGCAGTCTCCTGCGTATCTCTTCTGACTGTTCACTTACAATCTCGTCAATCTGCTTCTGAGACAGCCACGTTGATGCTTCCCTGAAAATGAAGACGCTTCCATCTTCAGCAATAGCCCCGAACCCGGCTTCCGGGTTATCGGGAAATGGCAGCTTTCTTGTCACCAGAAGTGAAAAGGATGCATGAAGATACTCTGCCACCTCACAACCGACTTCCACACCGCCCCGTGGTATGGCCAGCACCAATACACCCTTATCTTTATACTTTTCCAGTTTACGAGCAAGTTTTTCACCTGCGTCCTTTCTGTCCCTGAAGACCATTGTATGACCTCAATTAGCAATCAACATCAAGTCACTTTTCAGCCACGACTGCTCATCGGCACATATGTCGCTAAAAACAAAGTTATGGGAACAAAAAAGAACATTATTCCACTTTTCACAAACAGACCCCATTATGATATTTCACGGCTCAATAGAAATAGTTTTATGTTGCAGATATTGAAGGAGTATTTATATCTCGTTTATCAAAAACTATCAATTCCCATCAAATTGAGAGATAAACATAACTACAGCTCCCTGCACAGCAGATATAAATTAGAACGGGATAGAATACTATCATAAGAGGAATTGTGCCATGGCAATAAAATGTGCTTTATCTGAGGAGCTGCCTGTTGATGAATATCTGATAACGGAAGAACCTTACTACGTACCTGTGGGCAACGAGGTGGAGATATTCACAGCCGCTTACAAGAACCTGCTACCGGTGAACCTGAAAGGACCAACCGGTTGTGGAAAAACACGGTTCATGGAGTACATGGCATGGAAATTACAGCGTCCGCTGATTACAATTGCCTGCCATGAGGATCTCACTGCAACAGACCTTGTGGGACGTTTTCTTATCAAGGGAGAATCCGTGGAGTGGAGTGACGGACCTCTCACAAAAGCTGTAAAGGGTGGAGCTATCTGTTATCTTGATGAAGTGGTGGAAGCCAGGAAAGACACCATAGTTGTCATACACCCGCTCACCGACGACAGGCGCATAATCCCTATCGACAAGCTTGGAGTAATAGTTAAGGCACCGAAAGAGTTCATGCTCTCAGTTTCATACAACCCCGGTTACCAGAGCATAATCAAGGACATGAAACAGAGCACAAGACAGAGATTTGTTGCAATTGATTTTGATTACCCGCCTGCTGAGCTGGAAAAGCAGATAGTGGCTCACGAAAGCCAGCTCGATGAGAAAACAGCAGGCCTGCTTGTGGAAATCGGGCAGAGCATCAGGAACTTCAAACACCACGGACTCGAGGAAGGAGTAAGCACACGCCTGTTGATCTATGCCGGCAAGCTCATCCGTGAGGGAATAGAGCCTAAAGAAGCCTGCAGGATAGCAATGGCAAAACCAATTACTGATAATCCTGATCTGCAGAGAAGCATCGATGAGATAATTGCCGCTATAATGGAGTGAATAATACGCCGGCAGAAGACAGAAGTGAACAAAAACCTGCCACAATGGAAAAGATAAGCGGACTGATAGCATCTCATTTTCCAAAACTTACCGGTTCCGTCGACAGTTCTGATATTTCCAGATTGGCAGCAGGTTTTGAAGATTTAGATGATCAAGAGCTGGAAGCAGTGCTTCACGCCGGGAAAGGTGCCTTCAAACGTGGCATGAGGGTGCTCATAGCCTATCTGGGTGCTGCTCCCGGAGTTTACAAGTCCATCGGAAAAAATGAATTTGAGAACTGGCTCTCCCTTGCAAGGAACATCTCAAAACTGAGTGTTTCCTGTTGTGAAGGATTCTTTGATTCATCAATGCCGATCATCAAAAAAGGTGGTCTGGAACTTCTTGAAAACTGGACGAACACAGGCATAGCCCTCTCCGAACAGAACAAATGGATGGCAATTGCATATTTTAAACACACTGGAAAGGTGGTCGTGTCCGCAGAACCGGGACGGTTTCAGGCACTTGTAGAAACAGGAAAGGAACTTGGAACTATCAACATAAAGGTTTCAGAAGCTTATTTTGAACACCTCATCCAGCTTAATTCGTTACTCACAACCGAAGAATTCACTCTATTCTGCCATATCACAGAAAGCATCAGCAAAAGCCACTGGCTCACTGCCATAGAACTCATAAACCTGACAGGAAAGATACTTCCATCGGTCCCGCCACACAGGAGAAAAGAACTCCTCGTTTCAATGGACATGATCCTGGAATTCGGTGAAGCGCCTGCAATGGCATTGTTCAGGAATGCAGGAAAAATAATGGAGACTGCTGATGAACATGATCTTGTCTTCCTCATGGATATTGCGACTGACCTTGCAAGCACAGATAACGAAAGTGCAAAGTTGTTTTTGAATACCATTACACAATATCCCGACAAGCTGGAACTGACTGAAGTGGAAGAATGGAAAGACAAGGGCATAGCCTCTTTCACGGATAACAAAAAGGCACTCAGGACTTTCATTCAGGCAAGCCTTGCACTTGGAAAATATTCTGAGGATACAGACCGGGATATCAGATCATTACTGATAGACAGGGGCATTCAGCTTGCAGATATACAGCCTGAATGCGTTCCTGCTTATTTTGATAATGCTTCAGAGGCTTATATTCTGTTCACATCAGAAATGTTCGATGAATGGGCTGGCACAGGAGAAGGAATAGGAATACAGAATCCGGCTTTAGCTTCTGCTTATTTTGGAAACTCCGTTCAGGCTTTAAGCAAGATATCTCCGCAATACCATGATGAGATATTCAGGATAGCAAATCGGCTTCTTGGAAAAGAGGGTGCTCTTGCCAGTGCATTCTTTAAAGATCTTGGTCTTTTTGTAGGGAATACAAAACCTGAAAATGCAGGTAAGTGGGCAGATATAGGGATGAAGATCTATGCAAAGGACAGAAAACTGGCAATAGATTACTTTGTACTGATCTTTTCCATAAGAACAGCAGCATTTTCAT
>OBLN01000010.1_pt1 | contig 85612 bp, 76 predicted proteins | sample 1519301 | NCBI WGS metagenome assembly OBLN01 (sample SAMEA2452533, study PRJEB22499) | sediment metagenome | reverse complement strand
GATAACAAGTTCTTCAAAGATATGGGAATAGACCTGCGACTTGAAACCAGAATAGATTCCATGGACATTGAAGGCCACACCGTCAGCTCCGGCGGACAAAAATACCACTTTGACAAACTTGTAATAGCCACAGGCAGCAAACCAAAGATACCCCGGAATACCAGGGGAACAGACCTCCAAAATGTATTCACCCTGAGAACACTCTCAGATGCCATGAAAATAGAAGAAGCGCTTACCAACGCATCAAATATCGTTATAATTGGAGGAGGCTCCATTGGTTCGGAACTTGCTGCAGCCACTTCCCAAAGGAACATAAACACTATCCTTCTCAACAGAAGTTCATCGATCCTCTCACACAACATTGACGCTGACATGGCAGAATCAGTACAGGAACATCTTGAATCTCTTGGAGTCAAAATTATAACAGACCACATACCAGAATCAATTAACGGGGAAACGTATGTGGAATCCGTTACAATTGATTCTACCGAATTTCCGGCAGACCTCGTAATAATAGCCACAGGAGTTGAACCTGAGAATAAACTGGCATCCATTGCAGGAATTGATATAGGGGACACAGGAGGGATAATTGTGAACGAATATTTGCACCCTTCTATCGGAGGCAAATACCACCCGGACATCTACTGTGGCGGGGAATGTGTCGAAGTCCATGACCTGATAACCGGAAAGGCAATGTTAAGCCAGGTTGCAAGCACTGCAAGAAGAATGGCTGGCATCATAACGAACAACCTTACTTCAAGCCCTGCTGAATTTGGTCCTATACTTAATCCCTGGATAGCTGTCATAGGAGAATTACAGGTAGGAACCACCGGGATCACATCCAGAGAAGCAATGGAACATAACATCAGAATAGTAACTGGAATAGCCACCGGTTCCACAAGGGCAGATTATTATCCGGGGGGCAGCAAACTTTTCATCAAGCTCATATTCAGTGAAAGATACCTTGTAGGAGCACAGATCGTTGGAGGAGAAGGCGTGAAAGAACGTATAGATGCACTCACACTTGCCATCAAAAAAAGAACGACTGTTGATGAACTGGCAAATATTGAGACATGTTATGCTCCACCAGTATCGGTGCTTATAGACCCTACAAGTTTTGCTGCAAAGGGTGCATTGAAAAAAATGCGTAAAATAAAGACATGATAGAAATAGACGGATCCTATGGAGAAGGCGGAGGGCAGATACTAAGAACAGCTGTTGCTCTCTCTGCAATAATAAAAGAAGATGTCACGATAAAAAACATACGCCGCAATCGTCAAAAAGAAGGGTTAAAGCCCCAGCATCTCAAATCCATCGAAACCATTGCCATGATGTGTGATGCCGACATCAAGGGACTTTTTCCGGGTTCCACCCAGATATACTTATCTCCATCGGAAATAAAGGGGGTTAAAGCAAACATATCCATAGGGACAGCAGGAAGTATACCCCTACTTATACAATCGATAATGCCGATAGCAGCTTATTCTCCTGAAAGGACATCGCTTAGGATTACGGGAGGAAACGATGTTGCATGGTCACCATCAATAGACTACATGAAGGAAGTCACATTAAAAGCTCTGTCAAAAATAGGATGCAGAGCCAGTATAAGACTTATTGAGCGCGGATATTATCCAAAGGGCGGGGGTGCAGTGGAAATAGAGATAGACCCCTCCAGGATAAAAGGAGTGGACTTTAAAAGAGAAAAAAACGAGATATATGGAATCTCGCATTGTTCCAACCTGCCTGAACATGTAGCAAAAAGACAGGCTGATTCTGCTAAAAAAGTGCTGGAAGAAAATGGAATGGAAGCGCATATTAGCAGCAAAGCAGAAAATTATCTCTCGACAGGAAGCGGAATCACACTATGGTCCGGCCTCATAGGATCTGTAAATATCGGAAAAAAAGGACTTCCTTCGGAAAAGGTTGGTAGTCAGGCTGCACAGATGTTGCTCGATGAACTGCTATCCAGGGAAGCCGTTGACACCCATCTGGCTGACCAGTTGATCCCTTACATGGGACTTGCAGGAAGCGGGTCATTCACAACCAGAAAGCTTACACCACATTGCCTGACAAATATCCACGTAACCGAACAGTTCCTTGGCGTACACTTCAAAATTACCGAAATCAACGGCCTGACAGAAATATCCGTAGAATGAGAATCATTCTTCGGATTCTACAATAGTAAGATACTCAGGAGGAATTCCCCTTGCAAGGACAATATCAGCATTTACGGTAACAATATCGACTCCGTCCTGCTGGGCAGCACTTGCGTCAATTTCTATGATAACAGGGTTATCCGTATGAACTGAAGCAGCTTCCCTTGATTTTTCAAATGAGGTACTAAGATGCACGTAACACTGCCTGATAGGGAAGATACCATTGTCAAGTAACATGTCCGCTTCTTCCTGACTGACACCGTAGTACAGGTAAGGCAGCTCATTTTCAGGGTAATCAGAGATAAGATCCACATCTACTGAGTGACCATATCTTGCCCTTATGAAGCCATCATCTATCTCGTACCGCCCTTTTTTATCGGATTCGACAAGTGAGATCAGACGCTCCATGGTTCCCCATTTGTAGCGCTTTTTCATGACATCGCAGAGTTGACCCAGCTCGACCCAGCCCAGAGAGTCCATTTCAATGCCCACATCTTCAGGGAAGTGTCTCAATGCACCGGAAACAAACCTTCCAAGACGCTCTTCCCGATCATCATCCAGCACATAACGTCCTTCTTCTCCACAATCAGGGCAGACCTCTCCCCTGAAATAGCCATGCTCTTTACATTTACGGATCATGATATCTTGCAAATACATCTTATAATTAATATATCTTATTAAAATGACGGAATAAACATAATATTATTGGTAGATAATCATAAAACAGGATTTTTATAAACATCTTCGTTAGATTAATTATCTAAGAGAATACTAGACTAGTTGAAAGGTAGATGGATCATCATTTAATGCATTAATTCAGTTTTCAGGGTATTATTATGGACGAGATAAATGACATATATGAAAAACTCGGCGGCGTCATCAGCAAAGAGGATTTTACACGTGAGGTCGAAGAGAAAGTGGAACAAATGAGCGGACTCTGTGACGTCAGGACAGCCGCCATGCTTGTGGCCCATGACCATGGAGCCAGTGATACAGGAGAGAGCCAGCTACAGAAAATATCAGGAATAACTCCAAACAGTGGTAATGTCAAGTTCATTGGAAAGATCATGTCTGTTTTTCCTGCAAAGGAATTCAACCGAAATGATGGCACCGTTGGCAGGGTTGCAAATGTTGTCATTGCAGATGAAACCGGATCCATACGCATTACATTATGGGATGACAGGGCAGACCTTGTGAAGAACGGACAGATCGAAGTTGGTCAGAATTACCAGATAGCCGGTTACGTAAAGGAAGGATACTCAGGCATCGAAGTCAATATAGGGAACAACGGGGTTTTCTGTGAAACGGATGAAAAGGTTGAGGCACGTATCGATTCAAAGAAGATAGAAGATATCAAGAATGGTATGGGCGACCTTAACATACGCGGCAGGATACTTGACATATCCGACACCAGAACGTTCAATAAAAAAGATGGTAGTGCCGGGAAAGTCGCAAACATCATGATCGGTGATGAAACCGGGAAGATAAGAGTGACCCTCTGGGATGAGACTGCAGACCTCACAAAGGAACTACAAATAGATGATTCCGTAGAAATAATCAACGGATATGCCAGAGAGAACAATTTCAACCAGCAGGTGGAAATGCAGATTGGAAACCGCAGTACAATCAGGAAAATAGAGGATGAGGTCGAATTCAAGGAAGATTTTACATCCATAGCTGATATCGTACCCGGTGAATCATATTCTATTTCAGGCCAGGTGTCAGGTCTTGGAGAAATAAGGGAATTCGACCGTGATGATGGGACTGTGAATATGGTTTCAAACATATATGTCTCAGACGATACCGGAAGGATTCGTATTGCATTATGGGGAGACCATGCCCTTCTTGTGGACCAGCTTGATATTGATATGCCTGTGGAAATCATTGATGCATTTTCTAAATCCGGGTTCAATGATGAAATTGAACTAAGTGCAGGAAACCGGACAAGGATAGTTATCCGTTAAATAAATCAATTCTTTTATCAAAGCTCCGGCACAATCAATTTGAATTGTTCCGGAATCAATTCTTTTTTACATAATCAGTGCTTCCGAGGCTATTTATTGTGGCATGTAACCCATGTTAAAAAATCCACGAACACCTATTTATAGAATAACAGTAACATTTTAATTAGTGGACTATGGGTAATCGATTCCTTTAATCCAGGATTCAGAGGTACATCTTATGGTCTTGAAACTTCAGGATGACATGGAAACCGATATCTCCATTATGGAGATCCAGAATGAGATGTCGGTCAGGGAAATAATGTCAAAGGATATTTTTGACATTGATGTCACTGCCAGTGTTCTTGATGTTGCAAGAAAGATGGCAGAAAATGATACGGGTAGCATCATCGTCAATGAAGACGGAGATAGTATTGGTATCATAACTGAACATGACATAATAACTAAGACCGTTATCAGGAACGTACTTCCTGCAGAGATGACTGCCAGAGAGATTATGTCAACTCCCATTATAGCAACAAAACCGGCGGCAAACATAATCAAAGCTGCTGAAATGATGGTCAAATCCAACATTCGAAGGCTTGCTGTAATGGAAAGCGACCAGATAGTGGGAATGGTAACTGACAGGGATATAATAGCTATTGCTCCCGGTCTGAACACTATTCTGGAAGGTCTGATCGAACTGCATCATGAGAATAACGTCCATCAGGAACCAGAGCCTGAACGTGGCATATGCCAGCGTTGCGGAGCTTTTGTTGACAGCCTGACGAATGTTAACGAATTGATGCTGTGTGAAGATTGTAAAGAGGAAGAAGGTTACTACGACTAGTCCTTTGACTGGTCATCTGATTAAGGCCACTTCAAGTTGGTGAAATAAATGTCTGTCCCGATATATCTTAAAAGAAGAAATGTATCGACTTTCAAAGCAACACCTGAGTTTCAACCGGGTAAAGTGATTAAAACCTGGTCTTTTGTGTTTGCTGAACCCGCTGTTACTGCAGACAGGCATTGTATATTATCTGCGTTTTGAAAGTGCAATTCTGCACTTACAGGCAGGGATGTTGTTTACCAGGAGACATGGGTGTCATTCACAGAACTTCTGTAGATTCTACGAACGAATCCTCAGTAATATTGTGATGTTATGGAATATAGTGGTTTAAATTGAAAATGAAATATCAGGTCAACGAACTGGAAAAGATAATAATCGGACTCCAGATGAAAGACCATGAAGTGTTCAATGTTCCAGTGCTAACTATGGCCAGATCGGAAGATATGGACACTACAATTTACAAATTCACCAAAATAATGTCATACATGTTCCATGGGAGAATACCTGTTGAAGATGCAGTAAATAAACAACCTGAATATCCGGTCATATCAGTTGACACTATGAATTCATTCGGAGGTGAAAGCGAAAGCCCGACCACAACCGGGAATTGCCACGCATGTGGCTTTGATGAAAAAATGGTGATGCATCTGTTTACCAGGACATGTAAACAGATCCAGAGATGAGTATATGAGTAAAATAAAAAGAGCACATCGATCAGTTAAAATCGAACAACGATGAGTTCTTTGATGGATAATTTATGAAAAATATCCTGCAGGCTTGCCCTGATGGGTCAAGCTTCCAAAAAGGAGGAACAACATGAATGTGAAAGACATTATGAGTTCACCGGTCTTTACAATTGCACCGGAAGAAACCGTAGCGCATGCAAGAAACCTGATGCTAAAGCATAAGATCAGCACCCTGATAGTTGCTGAAAATGAAGAAATGGTTGGTATTGTCACAAAGACAGACCTTGGAAAAAGGCTTGCACAGGCCGAACCCATGTGGAGAAGAAGACCAATCGATAAAATTCCGGTAAGCATGGTGATGCATGAAAACCCTATCTCAATATATCCTGGCGCTTCTGTGACCCAGGCAAGTGAACTGATGATAGAGAATGGTATAAACTCACTGGCCGTGGTGAACAGGGAAGTCGTAGGCATAGTAACCGGAACTGACATCATGAGATACTTCTCGGAGCAGGATCTTAAAACTAAAATATCAGAGGTGATGACAGAAGATATCGTGTTTGTCCACAGGCACCACACCATAAATCATGTGATCCATGAAATGGAAGAGAATAAGACAAACCGTGTTATCGTCACAGATGATACTGATGAAGCTGTCGGAATGATCACAACGAGTAATGTGGCATTCAACATCATGGCTGACAACGAAGGAAAACTTCCATCAAAGAGCATAAAGATGACCAGGCGTTCAAGCCCTGCCGGTCAAAAGGAATACCGCTACGTAAAAGAAGTTCCCCTTGTTGCTGAAGATATTATGTCAGAACTCCCACCGGTCGTAGATATCAAGAACAGAGCAGTGTATGCAGCAAAAATGATGATATCGGAACACACGATTGCCCTCCCGGTTGTCAATGACGGGAAGATTATTGGCCTTATCAGCAGGAGAGACATACTTAAAGCAGTACAGTAAGCATCAAAAACCAGAAATCAAAACAATGATCAGAGGAATGACAATGGAAGTAAAGGATATAATGGCAGAACCACTGGTAGTAGATAAATCAGACACCATCTCCCATGCACTTGATGTTATGGATAAGAAAGGTACAAGGCGTCTTCTGGTAAAACATGATGATAAAGTGCTTGGCGTACTCACTATGAGAAACCTCACAAGGGAACTTGGAACGCGTAAAAAGGGAAGCAAGCCGGCTTCTTCCCTGCACGTGGCAACAGCAATATCAGATAATTTCACAAAAGTACTCCCGGATACAAAAGTAACCGATGTTATCACACTGATGGTAAAGAACGGAGGAGTGATAGTTGTCATGGAGAACGATAAGATAGTTGGATGGGTTACTCCAAATGAGATACTCAAGAACAATGTTTTCAAAGGGTATGCCGGAGAGATAATGCAAAGAGATCCTATTGTAGCCAGTCCGGCAGACCGCGTCAGCCACGTCAGAAGAATGATGCTTGACAACAACATTGGAAGGATTCCAATCATTGAAGGTGACACACTTGTTGGAATGGTAACTGAAAAGGACATTGCAAAAGCTATGCGCTCCTTCCGTGACCTTGTCGAAGGCGGTAAACAGGAGGCCCGCATAAAGAATCTCATTGTCGAGGACATTATAAAGATGAGTGTAAAGACCGTTTACACAAACACCCCTACAACCGACGCAGCTAAGATGATGCTTGAAGAGAATCTTGGAGGACTGCCAGTTGTCAACCTTGAAGGACAGATGGTAGGACTGATAACAAGAAGAAGCATTATCGGTGGGATGGTAGAGTAAAGAACCAGGTGTCTGGTGATGAAATACTATCCTGAAATAAAAATTGACATTGAGAAGGTGGCGGAGTTCCTGGAACTCCCGCCTTCCAGAATTGCAGACCTTATTGAAAAGAGGAATCTGCAGCAGAATTGGGATGAGTATGATAATATTTACAGATTTGAAGGACATGCCCCACATCTTGAGGATGGGACCGTACTCATCGACAATCATGGCTCTTTTGAACTCGTAAGAGGCTTTCCGAAAATAAAAAGGGCGATGCTTCTTGAACCTGCACTGAAGAACAGGTTCAGTGAATTAGAGTCAGTTGCCGTCGAAGAGAAAATGAACGGATACAATGTCCGTGTTGTCGACTACAAAGGGAAACTTATTGCTTTTACACGTAGCGGCCATGTCTGCCCTTATTCCACAGAAAGGGTGCAGAATTTTCTTAAAAGGGATTTCTTCAAAGATAATACCGATATCGTTGTATATGGAGAAATGGTGGGGCCTGAAAACCCATACGTACAGAAGTATGTCTATGATATTGAATCACTTGACTTCTTTGTTTTTGACATGAGATATAAGAATACAGGCGAAGCCCTGTCAGTCTCCAGAAGAAGAGAGCTGGTAAAAGAATATGGCTTCAACCAGACCAAACTGTTCGGAGAATTCGGTATCAGCGAAGCAACAGAAAAGATTACGCAGATCATTAAAGAACTTGGGAAAAAAGGACACGAAGGTGTCATTATCAAAGATCCGGAGATGGTATTGCAACCAATAAAATACACGTGTTCCGAGAGTAATTGTTCTGACCTGCATCATGCATTCAAATTCTATAATGAGACAGGAAGGGATTACCTGTTCTCCAGAGTAGTACGCGAGGGATTCCAGTCTTATGAATGGGCAGAAAGTGAGGATGATTTCCAGAAAAGATGTCTCAGACTCGGGGAAAGCATACTCCGTCCGATGAAAGAAACCATAGCTCAGGTGCAAACCGGTGAACGCATTTCCGATGACTTCCACATACGTGTCAGGGACAAGAAGGTAATCTACAAATTCAAATCATATCTTGAGAGACTTGGCCTTGATGTCATATTCGGACTGCCTGAGAAAAAAGGTAACGAATACGTCATCAGTGTCAGGAAGATAAACAAGAGCACAAATGATAAGACACTTGCAATATTAGAAGGACAGCTGTGGTCATGAAAAAGACATATATCTGAATAGATTAATTCGTAAACCACAAAAGGGTGCCCATATGACAAAGATTACTATTATCGGAAGTGAGAAAAGCGGTAAGACTACACTTGCCGGAAAACTTGGAAAGAAAAGCAACGTTACAGATATAACAATGTATGATTACGCCAAGAACGACAGGATACTCACAACCATAGATGCTACAGGCTATCCGGCATCCGTAAAGGCACTGGTTACAGCACTTAACCTTTCTGATATTGCTCTTTTATGCATTCCCCCCACAGGTCTTGATCCTCTCTCTGCAGAATGCATCATCGCACTTGATCTGATGAACTATAAACACGGGATCGTTGTTCTCACAAAATCTGATACTTCATATGCTATTGCACAGGAAGAACTCCAGGCCAAGTTGAAGAAAATAACAGCTGGCACCGCACTTGAGAACTGGGATTACATTTCTGTATCCACCACTTCTTTCGAAGGAATGGAAGAATTAAAGGAACTCATATTCACAGTCGGCGACAGGGTGGCTGAAGAACTGAAAGAACTTGACAGCCTGCGTCCACGTATATATATAGACCAGTCTTTCAACGTGACCGGTATCGGATGCGTCGTACTTGGCGTTACGACACAGGGAACCATTAACGCAAAGGACAAGATGATCGCATACCCGACCAAAAAGGAACTTGAGATAAGATCCATACAGATGCATGATGTGGATGTCAAATCTGCTCCTGCGGGGTCCAGAGTGGGACTTGCCCTCAAGGGTATTCAGTCAAAGGACATTGACAGGGGATTTGTGGTTTCTCAGGAAGAAACGGTTGCTACGGATTTCATCATGAAATGTACGCTTTCCCCACTGGCAAAAGAATTCAATCTCGGTGATATGTTACATCTTTACGTAGGACTCCAGTCTGCGCCTGTAAAAGTTGTGGAAATAACTGAAGGGGAGAAAAAAGTTGAAAAGGCAAGTCCGGGAAAAGAATATACCTTAAAACTATCCGGCTCAAAGGAAGTTGCCTACAGCAAAGAAGACAGGTTTGTCTTTGCAAATCTTGATGAGAAACAGAGGTTTATTGCTTTTGGCTATGAGCAATAATACCTTTTAATTAGTACTCCTTTTTCTTTTTAGGCGTCAGATGTTTGGGACCATCCAAAAAAGAAGGCCTCTCTATAGCTTTTGTCCTCTCTACATTTTCAGGCAGATCGACAAGACCCGGCTGACGGATCATATCAGATGAACCTGAAAATGCAAAATCAACATTTTTGTAGCCTGAGCCACTGTTTGAAAGTGAGCTTTCTTTCTTTATTCTATCAATTGAAATATCGGAAGGTTTTTCAGGTGCATTAGATGAACCAGCTCTGGAAAGTCCTGACTTTGTGTCTCTTTCCTTTACTTTAGAACCTTCTTCTTTACCTGTATTATAGTGTTCCTTTACAAAATCCTTGAGGTCATATTCTTCGGCAAACTTGTATATCTGGGATAATTTTTCCTGAACCCACCCTATTTCAGAGTGACGATGGTAGCCTACTTCAAAACCTAGCCTGCGGGATGCATCTGCAAGCTGGGCCTTGTCCCTTTCAGGAAGAGTTTTCTTCTCTTCCTTTTTCTTAAATATTTTCACCATAGAATACAACTATCATTCAAGATAGCCCTCTACCTTCAACCCTTTTTCAGTAAATGAAACATTGTGCATGTTACAATCATGCCTTGTACCGCGCATTTTAATAACCTGAATGGCACGGGTCATGGTCTTGTCATAAAGGAAATTATGCATAAAAATGACACCATTAGCAGCAAACTGCTCCGTGGAATAAGCAGTAGGGTCTGTCATTTCAGATAAGAGAACTGTTGTGCATCCAAGTTTCTTAAGATTACGTATGAACCTGCTCATCTCTTTTTCCTGCAGAGACAGGTCTTTTGATGTAAACCGGATTGCAGAAACTGAATCAATGACCAGGCGTTTTACATCATACTCTGAAACATAAGCGGCTATCTCTTTAAAAACGATTGATGGAGAGGGCGCCTCGCTTTCAGTTGAGCTTTTACCCAGATTGTAGTCTGTTGTAACAAACTCATTGATCTCATCCATATAGCCATATTCCATACGTGGACCCAGATCGGCAAACAAAAGCTTCTGCATTTTGATCAATGTAGGAACATTCATAGCATAATTGGACATGTCATTGATAATATTCTGTGGACATTCCAGTAAAGTTACATATAGTCCTACTTCTCCAAGGGCTGCCCCATGAGCAAGGAACTGAACTCCAAATGTTGTTTTTCCGCTTCCAGGAGGGCCACTCAGTACATAAACTCTATCTGAAAGAAAACCGCCCTGGACCAAATCATCAAATCCCTCTATCCCTGTAGGTATCCGCATTGATATACTTCCCATAAATGATGAACAGTAATATAGTATTATAATTATATTATACCTAAGGTATTTCAACCCATCGATGTATATAAACTAATAAAATGTGTGCTTCACATGAAAGATATAGAAAATGGAAATATGGACAGATTCAAGATCATTCCTAAAGATGTGAAATGGTCTGTCAGAGTATTCATGCTGTCGGCGATTTCTGCCTTTGTTTTTGGCATCGTCGCGTATATACTGATGCTAACATTTGCAGAACCGGAGCCTGTAAGCGAGGTAATTATAAGTACGGCTTCCACCGCAACGGCCAAAGTAGTCGTCACTTCAAATTACATCAGTCCTATGTGGGCCATATTCATCTTCAACAGCATTGCAGCTTCCTGCGCCGTCATCGGTACAGGACTTTTCATGCTGGTACACCAGATGTTGATAAATGACATCAGTATCCGACCAAAATATCGATTATATGCCCGTTTCTCTATTCTCTTTGAAAAGATCATAATGCCTGTAAACAGATTACTTATAGAAATCACAAATCTGGTAGACAGGGATTTCTCTTCCATAGGAAGAAGCGGTCAGGATAAGATAGGAACTATATGGCAATATTGTGGTTACGGAAAAGATGAATACAGAATGTTTGCCTACATGATCCCGTATACCGTACCTCTTCTGATACTGATGGTTAATGGTTTTCTAATGGGCATTCTTTTCGCGTTCTTCACTTTTAACGGAGCTGTGACAGGCTTCCAGTTGTTTGGAACAGAAGGCATTGCCATTGGAGTTCTCTACAATGTGGTCTACTTCTTCATTTCCATAGTCCCCCACGGAATAATAGAAATTCCAATAATCCTGGTGGCAGCAGCTCTTGGATACAGGTTCGCATACATCCAGGCCCATGATGTGATCGACAAAGAACTGTTCAATGGAAATGACATAGAGAGTCTGAAAAAAGATGCATCATACATCTTTGGTACGACAAAGGAATACATCCTGTCAGGATATACCTGGAAAATGGTGGGAGTTATCATTTTGACTCTGCTGGTTGCAGCGTATATTGAAACTTATATGACGCTGGGAATTGTTGAAAAGGTTATGCAGATGCTTGATGGTTACGTTGAATTATTGCTCTCCTGAATAAGACATATTATATTTATGAGCATAAAATTAAGTATTTATAAGATTGTCCAAATAAGTTAATTAGCACATATAATGTGGTGGTTAAATTGGATAGGTACTTAAAAACATTTTTAGCAATAATGATGGTTAGCATGCTGACCATAGGAATGCTGACACCTGCCATGGCTGTCAGTTCCAAAGCGTATAGTTTTGAAGATAATCTTGAAGTTGCATTGCCCAGCGTTGCCTATGAGCAAAGTTACGTACCAGGAGAAATACTGGTTAAGTTCAACCCCGGCGTATCTGAAGCCAAGATAGCAGCCATGAACTCAAAAAATGGAGCAACTGTAACTTACACAAGTCCTTATGCAGGCTTCAAAATCCTGAAGATACCAAAGACAAAGTCTGTTGAAGAGATGGTGGAGATATACAGTAAGAATCCTAATGTGGAGTCTACTAGTGCAAATTATATTATGCATGCAGCAATGGTTCCGAATGATCCGGGTTACACTGCGTATCAATGGAACTTTTATTCACAATATGGAATCAATGTCACAGAGGCATGGAACACATCTAACGGAAGCGATGTGGTCGTAGCTGTACTGGACACAGGTGTTGCTTATGAGGATTATGCACAAAATCCCGTGAAAAGATACTACCTGTGCCCTGATCTTAATGAAACCATCTTTGTAGCTGGCTATGATTTTGTTAATCGTGATTCACATCCCAATGATGATGACTCACATGGAACTCATGTAACAGGAACGATTGCCCAGAGTACTAATAACGGTTACGGGTTTGCAGGAGTTGCATTTGGTTGTAAAATCATGCCTGTGAAAGTTCTTGGTCCTCGTGGAGGAACTGTTGATCAATTGATAGATGGAATACGCTTTGCCACAGACAACGGCGCTGATGTCATTAGTATGAGTCTTGGATTCTCACCTAGCATTTATCCAGGACCGGAACTGGACGCTGCACTTGATTATGCATACAATCATGGAGTTACTATTGTTGCTGCAGCTGGAAATGATGAAACAGATAAAGTCAGTTATCCTGCTGCCTACGAGAAGTGTATTGCAGTTGGAGCAACAACAATCTCTGGAGATTTAGCTCCATATTCAAACTATGGACAGGCACTTGATATTGTAGCTCCTGGCGGATATTATTACAAGGATGATAACGATGTTACACAAGGATATGGGATAGTTCAAGTCACATTCAATCCCAACACCCGAGATACCAGTGATTTTGGTTATTGGGGATTCACCGGAACTTCCATGGCAACCCCACATGTATCAGGTATTGCAGCTCTTTTGATTTCAAGTGGAATCACTGGCCCAGACAATGTGAGAGAGGCCATTCAGAATACTACACAGGACATTAATTCCCCAGGATGGGATCTATATACTGGGTACGGAATTGTAGATGCTTATGCAGCTCTAAACTATTTTGATACAGATGATCCTGTTACAAATGAACCACTGGTTGCAAACTTTGAGTATACTACACAGGGACTCACCGTAACATTCAACGATACTTCCATATCAGCTGATGGAATTACAGACTGGTCATGGGACTTTGAAAATGATGGAACCGTAGATTCTTCCGAACAGAACATTACTCATACCTATGCACTTGCAGGAACTTATACTGTCAATCTTACCATTACGGAAGTTGATAGTGATTTAGCAAGTACTACTCAAGAAATAACTGTCTTTGACCAACCGACAGTAGATGGTACAATGCTCAGTAGTATTGAACTTACTGGAGATTGGAAGAAAGCTGGTAAGAATTATTTTACCTGGGCTATTGCCACAGTTAAAATTGTAGATGATAGCAGCAACACTAATCCATTGCAAAATGCTGAGGTTCGTGGATACTGGGAAGGAAATGCCAGTGACAGCGAAATAGGTTCTACAGATGCATCGGGCTATGTAACATTCCAGTCCGATAGTTACAAGGCAAGTCCCGGTACCTTCACGTTCACTATTGACAGTGTGACACGTGAGGGATACACATACGATGCTGAGAATTCCGATGAGGTATCAGCTACTATAACGGTAACAGTACCCTAAAATGGAGATTTAAGGAAGTGTCGATGACACTTCTCCTCACTTATTTTTAAAAAATTGGTTTTTCGCATTGTAGAACATCTGAAACAACTGTATTACAATCCTTTCCTGAAATCACTCATACCTTGTGCAACATTTCTCAATAACTGAGCAGCAATCTCCTGCGTAGGCCAAGAACCCAGACCACAATCACGACTTGCATATTTTATGTTCTCACCAGAGATAGAGTATGCGTGTGTCAGTCTCTTCGACATGAACTCGGGGTTCCATCTAGATTGTCACAACGTTGAATATTTCTACTTTGAATGTAATCCTGGGAAAAAGATTTCAGAGAATGGATCACTATTTTAATTCTGCTTATTCAAACATCAATCCAATACAGCTTCCAAAGCTGCACTTGCATTGACAAGCCCATAACCATAATAGTTATCCCTTCCTTCATCACCCAGGTCGGTAGCAGTGACACTGAGTATTTCACGCACCTCTGCAGGCTCCAGTCCACTATCAGCACTGAGCAGGAGAGCAACCACACCTGATACATGAGGTGTGGCCATGCTTGTACCACTCTTAAACCCATATCCTCCATCCTGAATCGTTGAACGGATATTGGCACCGGGTGCAGCCAGTTCAATTTCGTCGCCAATATTTGAAAAATACGTGCTAGAATCAATAAGTGATGTTGCCGAAACAGCAATTACCGAATCGTAGGCTGCCGGATAACTGACATTGCCACCATAACCATTTCCCGCTGCGGCTAAGATCACAATCCCCGAGTCATAGGCTGCCTGACATATCTCAAATTGGGATGTGAAGTTAGCGCTTCCTCCAAGACTCATAGAAATCACATCCATGTTCTCAATGATTGCCCAGTCTATAGCAGCATTTATGTCAGATACCCATCCTGTCCCATGACTGTCAAGCGCCTTGAGTGCATAAAGCTCTGCATTCGGTGCCACGCCGATGACTCCAATATCATTATCCAGTGCAGCTATTGTTCCCGCCACATGGGTTCCATGGCCTTTATCGTCCATAGGATTGGCATCATTGTTAACAAAGTCATAGCCACCATGGTAGTTGGCTGCAAGATCAGGATGAGTATAATCAATTCCAGTATCAATAACAGCTACTTTTACTCCGGAACCACTGGAAATATTGTGTACTTTATCAGCCTGGATCCTGGACACACCCCATGGTATTTTTTCATCAGAAGAGATCATCGGTTCTTCATCGATATACACTTCAGCATCCATTTCCACATATTTAACATCAGGATTGTCCTTCAAAATGCTGATGCTATGTTGAGGCACACTTGCTGCAATTGCAGGGATAGACTGATATTGATATTTTATGTCCCCGCCATGTGCCTCCACAAATGCAGCATCTGAATTACCTTTGAAGCAAATGATTACAGGTATTTTGTCCTGTGATATCTGACCGGCAGCTGCAGACACAATTATTACCGTTGCAATAAAGAATACACTAACCGCTATAGGAGTTAAATTGCTTTTCACTCTCCACCATCTTCTTTAAATTACACAACCCATTCTAGTGCGTATATCCCCATTAAAAAATACTCATACATGCATATAAAATTTCGGGTGTTGTATATGCTTTTAAAAAATATTATAGATAATAAGATAAGTGACTTTGGAGTTAAAAGGGAAAAGGCCAGCTACAAGTAACTGGATATCAGAGTCAAGCAAAAAAGAGTAATTGGAATTAAAGAAATATCAGATTTTCAGGTGCAAAGACACTGATCTGCTGAAAATATCATTCATAACGATTTCTTAAAATCAGCCATACCCTCTGCCACATTCCTTAACAATTGAGCTGCAATTTCCTGGGATGGCCATGAGCCCAGACCACAATCAGGACCTGCATACTTTATGCTCTCACCGAACATGGAGTAGGCCTTTGAAAGTCTCTTTGAGATGACTTCTGGGGTTTCCATCTCGTTGATTATCTCAGGGAAATACTGGGTTTCTTTCCAGACATTGGTGTTGTATTTGTCGTTGAGTACAGCGACAAGGTTGAAGATATCTGTCCTTGCAATTCCGACCCTCAGGTAGGAATCCGTATCTTCAAGTTCCTTTTTATCGATAAGGTCAAGATAGGAGGGAGTTGCTGCGGATTCAACACCTATTACACCGATATTCTCAGTCTGGCAGGCAAGTTTGTAATGCAGGGGTGAATGAAGATGTATTTCCACATCACATCCTGCTTTTTTAGCAGAGCTGCATGCAATGTCCATGGCTTTTATGAGATCATTGTCAGAGAACATTACCTGAGGATTGATACCGATACTTGGCTCGTCAATAGAAATGGTACTTATGTTAAAGTCCTTTGCAGTTGAAAGTGAGTTCTTCACAAAACGGTCAACACTTTCTCCAAACAGGTTCAGTATATCGACATACTCGGTGCCCCCAAATTCCTTGAGATACAGCTCAAGGGGTCCGGTTACACAGACGCGTACATCAAGTTTTTCTCCGTTCTCTTCCCTGTAGGCTTTTGCAACACTTTCTATGGCTTCTAGTTCAATGATACGGGCGGAAGATTGCTTTACCTTGAATGGTTCCTCGGTACAATCGGGATCTCTGATGATGGACAGGAACTGTTCATTCATATCCTGATATTGCGGATAGGTAGGTACCTCCACACCTGCCTCTACTTTCTTCATGAAAGCATCATTTATGATCTTGAATAGGTCTGCATCACTTTCCTTTTCAGAAAACTTTCCAGCCATCCACTCTTTGGACGTACCTGCCGGAAGGGGAAAACTGCCAATATCATCAAAGATAATCTCTGCCATGGCAGCATAATTGTCCTGTATTTCACTTATAAGTTTTGAGTGATAAAATATGAAAAAGAAAGAATTCAAAATAAATGGCACAAAGTGCCGATTCTATTTCTTCATAACAGAAGAGATCTTTGAAACATAATAATTGATACATGCCTGGGAATAATCAAGGGACTTTGATGACATGTGTGAGATGATCTCATTTGCATCTCTCTGCGGCTTCTGATTACCTTTTGGCATCCCGTACATCTCATTGTGATTGGAAACTTTTTGAAGCATGATGTTCTGAAGTTCCACAACATCAAACCTTTCTTCAGGGGTCAGTTCTTCAAAACCATCCTTTAAAGGTTGAAGCTTTGCTCTGTTCTCTTCAGTCGTTTCAATGTCTAAAATTGGGTTTTTCAATTCCATAAGTACCACAGAAGTATATATGCAATTCAGAATAGATATAGCTTCTGAAAATTATATGTATTTAATATATACGAAGTAAATAAAGATGCAAAGCAGAATTCTTTTAACACACCAAAATTAGATTTAAAAAAGTAAAAAAGAAGTTGCTCTGGATTTTACCCCAGAGCAGATTTATGTATTTCAGTAGTTGTCACTGGTTGGCAGGGTCATCAGCAAGCCAATGTTTCTAAGTGCCTCTGAAACCTGTTTGAAAGCAACCAGGAACTCCTTTGTGCTCAGATCAAGATCAGCTGCCAGTGGTTCTGATGCAAACCATATCTCCCTCTCATTGTCTCCCCTGGTAAGTGACACACATGCAAGCATATCAGCTTTTGTCAGCCTGTAGATAGAATCTCTGCCTGTTGGTGTTACCCAGGAAGGGTGGATGGATTTGAGCTCGTTTACGAACTTGGCCCAGTTGATGGTTGCAGATGCCTCCAGATTCAGTTTGACAATTGCACGGTCACCTGTAACTTCTTTTTCAAGGGTTGTAAGAAGCTTCTTGTAGTCTGGATCGGACTCGTCAACTACCATGACCTCTTTCTCAAGTTTCTCTGCTTCATCTGCAAAGAAAGGAGCCAGATTTACAGTACTGGATGGTTTTGTTGCAAGGGATACACCGAAGAAGGCTACTCCGCTAAGGAGCATTCCTACAATGACACCGTGGTTTGAAAGCACTGGGTGAATTGTATCCAGGTATGCTGGTGCGAATGCCGGAGTGTTTGCAAGATCAACAACAGTCAGTCCTATCTGTGCGATAGCACCTACAACAAGTCCTGCAAGAGCACCTTCCTTTGTTGCACGTTTCCAGTACAAGCCGCCCATAAGCGGGAAGAAGTATGATGCACTGGCAATGAAGGTTGCAATGTGAATTACATCGATGATACTGTTGATATAGAACGAAAGCACAGTTGCCAGTGCAACGATAATCAATACACTGATCCTGTTGATGGCCATCATCTGCTTCATTGTTGCGTCGGGTTTTATGTATCTCTGGTATAGGTCACGTGAGAGACATGAACCGCCTGATGTTGCAAATGTATCGGCTGAGGACATTGCTGCTGCTGCAAGGCCAACGGCACAAAGACCTATTGCTATTGGTGAAAGGTTGCTCACTATGTAGACAAGCAATGCAGGTTCTGCCTCTGCCATTGCACCCATTCCGATATCTGCAAAGGAAGCGGGTATGGACGGATATATATGATTCAGGCTTATGGCGATAACAGTACATACAACACCGAAGACAAGGAAGATAAGTAAGGAACCGAGCACCATACCGATCCTTGCAGATTTTTCATCCTTTGCAGCCCATATCCTCTGCCATGGGTCCTGCTCTGTGATCCAGCCGGGTATAATGGCAAAGATAGCAATCAGTACAGCAGGAACACCAACTATGAACGGATTCCACCATCCTGGAGAAACGTCACCGAAAAGGTCGGATGAACTTATAGCAGGAACATCAGCAGAACCTGTTGTAGCTGCATTGACAACCACGAGGGCAATTATAAGTGAGAAGGTCGCAAGCATTACAAACTGCACGACATCGGTCCATATTACCGCTGAGAAACCTCCAAGGGTCACATACACGGAAATGGCAAGGGCCACGATTGCTGCAGCGTAAATTGGTTCCAGACCGAAGAAAATGCTAAGTACAAGTGAGAAACCCTTGATATCAGCAACTGCGAAAAGAGCCATTACGATTGCTATAATGATTGCAACAGGACCACGAATGGTACTGCTGAACCTCTGTTCCAGCAGTTCTGGTTGTGTGATTGCAGGCAGGTGCTTTATTTTTCCCACAAGCAAGGCTATAAGCAGCAGTGCCAGGATATTCGGAGCTACAAAACTCCAGATTGAGCTCATTCCAAGCACCATGTAAAGACCAATAACTGCCAGTATGCCACCTGCAGTCATCCACGAAGATGCTGCTGAAAAACCAATTCCCAATGAACCGATCTTACGGCCGGCAAGCCAGAAGTCAGTTACAGATTTCTGACGTTTTGTAAAATACAATCCTATACCTATCAGTCCAAGTACGTAGACTGCCATTAATAACAAGAATATTTCATAACTTTCCATAGCTACAACCTCTTAAATAAGTAACAACAGGACTTCGGGAAACTAACTGCCGAAGACCTTTATATATGTAGTATAGTTCTTATTATGGTTAGTATATAAGGGTTTTCAAAAAATAGGCTTTACCTGTAATCAATTTCATTTAACTTGGATGTGTGAAACAGTTTCATCCAGCATTTATTTGGTTTTTTATCTGATTTGAAATACAAAATTAAATTGATTTTAGCAAATATCAGGACTACGGGATTCAAAATAAACAGATTTCAATACAAAATAATATTATCATTCAGATACTATTCTACTCCATGACCCTTGAGCCTGTTCACATAAAAGAGATACACGAAATAGTTGACCGCATTGACAACTGTTTCAAAAAAGATGAAAATGAATGTGATGATGCCGAGAAGGTAAAAAACATTCTTGAGAGGCTCAGGAAACTGGAATATGACGGGAAAACCGTTCTTAGGTCCATAGGACCTGTCCGGCGTGGAAAAGCAAGTATCGAAAGGATGATACGGGCAGAGGACCCTTTCCCAAAAACATTCTCATGTGACAGTGGAAGTACCACTGCAAAGACGTTCGATAACGGCCTTTATGTTGATCTCTGCCACTGTGCAATGGCTAGCAGCCCCACTGACCTTGATATTCACAGCAAGCGAACCATAGTGGCAGCAGCTTACACAGCAAGTAATAAAGTATACCTTAATACCAGCAATGACTGGGAATCGTTCGACAATGGTTCGGGGAGAAAAAAGATAATCCGCATCCAGCCCGGTTTGCTGAATAAGAAGGTCACGGATATCCTGCATGATGTAGCACTTTATCTTTGTGAGTCAGAACATATACTCTGGATGCTTAATAGCATTGAGAATAAGGATTTTTTCATAATGGATGGTCCCATCTATCCAAAGCGGGTCATGTACTGGATGGTCGTTGATTCCGGGGACGTGAACATACGTATTGACCCAAGCAGCACGAAAATAATCCAGAACTATATTGACATAATGGATCATCATATCGAAAAAATGAAACCTCTGGTGGGATTTGTAAAGAACCCCGAGGACATGCAGATAATGCTGGCACTGAAAAAACAGGACGTTGAACTTGACCTCCCCTGGCTTGTGGATGCACAGTTCTTCAAGAATGCGTTGTCCCTTGAAAGATCGGGAATTAAGAAAAGAGAGGCTGATAAATATATCACCTACACTAACTGGTTCGTACAGCCAAACCAGTTCTACGAGAAAATGCTGAAATCCACTTCTCCCCTGGTTGCGGAACTGGCCAGCGGGAAATTTGATTCTGAGGACTATGCACTCTGTTTCTTTATGGCATATGTCCCGAAGATGAACACTATTTTCAAGATAGAATCCCCTTACGGACTGGTAAAGAACGACGAACTGAGGAACCGGATAACACGGAAAGTGCTCTACGACCTGGCACTGAGCGGTGTACCAAAAACCCTGTCAAAAGCAGATTCAATTGCAAAGATACCGGTGTCCGAAAGAAGACATATCATAGACAGGTTCAGGAATTCAAAAATAGATACTACTTATAATGATACAAGGTGGGATGAACAGTGAGAGATGAGGACATACTTTCTTTTGTAAAAGACAGGAATGATGAGAAGGACAGAACCACCGGGGAATTCAAAAGTGAGAGTTCTGTCACCGGAGATGGACCGGATGAATTGTTCGAGGAATTCGAACCTGAGATAACATCTCTCTCAAACAGACAAAATGGTGTTTCTGATGGCGCCTTTGGCATTATCACCACAGGCATAGACCCTCTGGAGATTACAGAAGACGGAGCAAGGATAACCGGATACATTACAACTTCCCACCGTCAGAAAGTGAGACTCGGAACATATGTCATGGTTCCATACGGGGATGAGGATCTCTTCGCAAGAATATGGAAGCTCCAATACTTACAGGAGTTTGCGGTGGACGATGCCACAGAGCTACACTCCCGCAGGATGCTGCAATCCAATACCACTGATGAGGTGGATTACAAGTTCCTGGCTTACCTGGACCCTATTTGCATTCTCTATGAACCAAAGGATAAGAAAGGGACTCTCTCCCGAAGAATGAGTGACAGGATACCACGCCCTAACACTCCCATACTGCCTGTGACCGAGAAGAAAAAGATACAGACTGGTCTCAATATCCCGGAAGAAGGTATATTCCTTGGACACCTGAGCGTTGGCGGGGAACTTGTCAGGACACATGCAGTACCCCCAACAGTCCCTTACTACCTGAGGAATGATTACTCAATGGGCGACCCTCTGATATTCAGGCACATGCTGGTCTGCGGCAGTACGGGTACGGGAAAGACCTTCCTTACTAAGAATATCCTGCGCCAGTTCATGAGTGAGAACAACCGTTACAACCTTCGTGGCTCAGAAGAGAAGAGAAATCCCTGTCTTGTGATTATGGACCCGCAGGATGAGTATTCTCAAATCTTTGAGGACAATCCCGATATCACAGATGATGATGACTTCAGGTTCAGTGCAGAGAAGGTCAATTTCGGTGCATGTAAGAACACCAGGACCTTTGTGGCAAAAGTTGATGGTGAGGGCTACACAGGCAGGTCAAGGGCTGAACAGATAGAGTTCACCATACCCTTTGAGATGGTACGCAATAATTCATGGCTTATCGCACCTGTGGGTATGACAGAACTGCAATATGTAGGAGTTGACGTCCTGCTTGATGATTACTTCAAGAAGGGCGGCCAGCACACATACAGCGGTTTCATGGACTTCATCAGTGATGATGCCACAAGGGATTATTATGTGGAGAACGGCAAGATACACGAAGCATCCTATGATGGTATCGTGCGCAGGGTGAAGAACCGGGCTCTTGCAAAGGTCTTCGACCAGCCCGCAAGGCCAATCAGCGAGATACTTGGACAGATATTCAAGCCCGGACAGGTCAGTGTGTTCCCAACGGAGTACATAACCAACTCCCGCATACGCGACATCATAACACTCACTCTGATGAGCCTGATAGTGGACAATAAACTGAACACTTCCGGCGAGGCTGCTGTAAAGGAAACACCCATCATTCTGGGACTTGATGAGGCGCACCGCTATCTTGCAAAGGCGGGCGGGGAGCATTCAAGGCGGCTCATCTCCAAGTTTGCAGATGCAGCACGTCAGGGAAGAAAGGAAGGACTGGGACTCTTTTTGATTACACAGGACCCGCAGGATATCGATGACACCATTTTCAAACAGATAAACACGCGCATCATCCTTAACCTGAGCAATGATGCGGCCATCAGTACCATCAAGGTTAAAAAAGAATTCGAGAAGCGTATCCCGTACCTGAAGAAAGGACAAATGATAGTCCAGAGCCCCGATAACAGTGATATGGTTGAGATCATGGGACTTTCACGATGTGTTGTGAAGCATGTTTGAGTTTCTGCTCAAACACCTTTAACCGAAACGTATATATCAAGCTAGTACGTATGGATGTCTCGCTCAAGTGAGCATAACAACGCGGGCCGGTAGCTTAGCCAGGCAGAGCGACGGACTCTTAATCCGTAGGCCAGGGGTTCAACTCCCTTCCGGCTCGCATCTTACAATCACTTTTTCTCTAAAAGATTAAATCTCATTAGATTAATCTGTCTTTGTTTTTAAAATGGTGAAACCATGCCAAAAGTGAGTGTTGATATTCCCCAGGAACTCCTTAATGACCTTAACAGCCATGTCGGAGACAACAAGAAGTTCATTACACAGGCCGATGCCATAAGGGCGGCCATCCGCAAACTGCTGGACCAGATGGACGATATAGACCGCAGGCACGGCAGGCTGGAAGAATAAAACAAAAGATTTTTATTTTGTGATTAGCTCACACTTTTTCCGTTTTCAGTGAACTAGAGGTTCTTCAGGAACTCAATACACTGCCGGCCCTCATCAAGGCCGCCCATTTCAGTAACGAGCCTGCCTTTGTAACCTGAAAGGCTGCCCATGAGCTTTTTCCATTCAATGCTGCCCTGGCCGAGAGGAAGGTGCTCATCGTGGACTCCGTGGTTGTCATGGATATGCATGTGCCTGATCCTTTCGAAGCATTTGTCCACGAACTCGTCCACAAGTCCCATTGTGTTGGCGTGTCCCACATCAAGGGTCATGCCCACGTTATCCCTGTCCACCTGTTCCAGTATGTCCAGCATTTCATCAGGGACCTTGCCGAATATCTTGGGAATTTCAGGCATGTTCTCAACAGCAATGAGAATACCTCTGTCTTCCGCAAAATCGCAGAGCTGCTGGATGGATTCGATATTCACCTGCCAGGCTTTTTCAGGAACCTGACCGCCATAGGGTGAAAGATAACCCGGGTGCAGCACTGCCAGTTCCACAAGACCGGATGCCATTTCCAGATAATACTTCATCTGGCGTATCACTTCATCGTGTATTCCGGTGTTGAGACCTGACAGATTCATATCCGAGAATGGCAGGTGCATTGTAAGAGTAAGGTTGGTTGTTTCAACTATATCACGAACCTGTTGCAGATTCTCATCATTAAGGCACTGTGAGCCTTCCTGAACTATTTCCCAGCCGGTATAACCGATATCTTCAAGGCTGTAAGCCCAGTTGAACGGGTCTTCCACGGCTGCGCGTGATGAGTAACTCAGGTTCCTGATATTCATCTCAAACATCCTTTATATCATTTTCAAAATCAGGAACTCCATCCTCGGTTGGCGGTGTCAGCCAGTCGTAGAATCTTTCGAATTCTTCTACGGAATCAGCTCTCACAGTGATATTGATGGAACCGAGGGTTTCTTCCTGTGCAGGATAGTTCAGGCGGCCAACTGTGGCAACCTGTTTGCTGATAATAAAAGAAGTGGACATCTCATCCTCTGACAATCCCACATTCAGCCTTGTGCGGGATGTGTCTATAATCTCCTCTTCCCTGATGAGATTGTGAAGATGTTTGAGAGCGTAGATATCACCCACCGCTTTGAATCTTCCACTGTGCTGTGACAGTTCCTCAAATTCAAATTCAGTGTCAGGAAATATCTGGCTCAGCGCAGAGTGTACTTTGTCCCTGCTCTCTGTAGGATTTACATCCGTGTAAATTTCAACATGTATCATGATATCTAATCCAGAAGCCCTATTATCTTTTCCCTGAACTCTTCAAGGGTGCCCTCATTGTCAACAACAATGTCAGCTATTTCCATTGCCTCGCCCATACCCCAGCCAAGTTCGCGCTCATCCCTGATCTTCAGGGCACTGATATCCTGCATGTCATCGCTTCTCTTGCGGGCCAGGACACGTGCAAATCTCAATTCGATCGGAGAATCGACTGATACCAGAGTAAAGTCATCTCCGAATGCCTCTTTGAAACGCTCGACCTCGGCAACACTGCGTACACCGTCAATTCCGATAAAATCTTCATTCGCATCCTTTATCTTTGGTATGCAACGTATTGCAACGGCATCAGTACCTTCCTTTTCACGCAGGTCGGTGCCTACTCCGCCGGTGTTTGCATCAGTGGGTTCCAGTCCCCTGCGGACGACCTCTTCCCGGATGACATCACCCATGTTGATGACTGTAATACCTTTCCGGCGCAGAACCGATGATGCCTCTGATTTGCCCGAGGCTGGCATTCCTACAAAAGCTAAGATCTTTGTCATAGATGAACCTGTTAATTTTGTAAAATTTATGTGAATAAGAGTTATTTCAATAGATTTTTCCATACATCCTACTTATATATTAGTATACCCTTCGATAGAACACTTCTGATTACATATTTAATTTACAACAATTAGCTGGTATTGGATTCCAATACCGTCAGCAACATAGATCAACATGAAGATTGCAGATCTCAAGATTCCCGGTAATATCCTGCTTGCTCCCATGTCCAATGTGACTAACCTGCCGTTTCGCCTGATGTGCAGGCAGTACGGAGCTTCTCTTACTTATTCAGAAATGATAAGTGCAGACGCTGTCATATACGAAAATAAAAAAACCATCAACCGCGGGATAAGCTGTGAGGATGAAAGACCTCTGGGGATACAGATATTCGGGAATTCCCCGGAAATAATGACAAATGCGGCTCTGAAAATCGAAGAAGTATATCGTCCGGAGATAATTGATGTTAATTTTGGCTGTCCTGCAAAACTCCTGACAAAAGATGGCTGCGGATCAGCTCTTCTCAAATCGCCCGGGCTTATTCATGAGATCGTCGAGAAACTCTCAGATAATCTCAGTACTCCTGTCACTGCCAAGATACGTATTCTTCCTGATATGGATAAGACCCTGGAGATAGCCCACCTGATAGAGAGTGCCGGAGCCTCTGCTATAACGGTGCATGGCAGGACAAGGCAGCAGCAGTACTCAGGAAAAGCGGACCATGACTATGTACGAAAGATCAAACAGGAACTCAGTATTCCGGTAATAGCCAATGGTGATATCGTGGACGAGATCTCAGCACAGCAGACGCTGGAATATACGGAGTGTGACGGCATAATGATCGGAAGGGCTGCAATGGGCAATCCTTTCCTTTTCAAAAGGATATCTCACTATCTTGAAACAGGGGAACTGCTCGAATATGAAGAATGCAGTCAGAGGGTTGCAGATATTCGGGAGTATTTTGGCCTTCTGGAAGAGTATGAACTGATGAATACGGTACACATAAAGGCGCAAGCACAATGGTTCACCCGCGGGATGAGAAATGGCAGGCACATAAGGAAGAATATTGACACTGCAGCGGGCATTGAAGAAATACTTCAAGGTCTTGATGAAATGTGTAAGCATGTCAACTGATACTATTTATTGTCTACATTATCTGCATTAATTTTCTTAAAAAATATTATTATGTAGAACAGTAACGGTGTAAATTACCGAAAGACTAAATAGTAATTAATCGATTCTACACAATTAAACATTGCATTTAACGTCAGTTGACGAAAAATCTCATGCTTTTTCGGCATCAACTTCGACACTAGACATGCGCAATGTTGCCCGAATAAAAACGTTTGATGAATATCTGAATAAATTGTTATATCTATTATTACACATGGTTTATGGAGAATTCTAGATGAAAGAAATACGAATACACGGCCGGGGTGGCCAGGGCTCTGTCACAGCCGCTGAACTTTTGGCTGTTGCTGCTTTTGCAGACGGTAAATACAGCCAGGCCTTCCCTGCATTCGGAGTGGAAAGAAGGGGTGCACCGGTCCAGGCATTCACCAGGATCAACAACGAACCCATCAGGCTTAGAAGCCAGATCTACGAACCTGACTATGTTATTGTACAGGATCCAACACTCCTTGAGGTTGTAGATGTTGCAAGTGGTCTCAAAGAGGACGGAATACTTATTATCAACAGTGACTTCGATGCTGACACGTTCGACATTGACACAAAGGCAAAGATAATGACAGTGAATGCAACAAAGATCGCACTGGACATTATCGGCAGACCTATTGTTAACACTGTACTTCTGGGTGCCTTTGCAGGTGCAACAGGCGAGATAGAGCCTGAGTCCATCAAGGAAGCTGTCAGGGAAAGATTCCCTGGAAAGGTCGGCGACAGGAACGCTGAAGCTATCCAGGAAGCGTACAACATGATGAAGGAGGCTAAGAAATGAAAATTCTTCCCGGAGGAGTCTGTGAAGCAGGTACCACCAGAGTCAACAAGACAGGTGGATGGAGAACTTTCAAGCCTGTTTACGACTACGACAAATGCATAAAATGTAAATTATGCGAACTCCTGTGTCCTGACAGTTCAGTAAACCCAAGGGACGATGGATTCTTCGAGTTCGATTATGATTTCTGCAAGGGTTGCGGAATCTGTGCTAACGAATGTCCAAAGGATGCAATTACCATGGTCCTGGAGGAGAAATAAATGGCACCTGAAAACAAACTTGACAAGGAAAAGATGGTCGTTGTCGAAGGATCATATGCTGTTGCACATGCTGCTAAGGTCTGCAGACCAAACGTAATTTCAGCATATCCTATCACACCACAGACCCACATAGTTGAAGATCTCTCACAATTCATGGCAGATGGTGAAATACCAAACTGCGAATACATCAATGTAGAATCCGAGTTCTCAGCACTCTCAGCGCTGGTCGGTGCTTCAGCCGCTGGTGCAAGGTGTTACTCAGCTACAACATCACAGGGTCTCGAACTCATGCATGAGGTACTGTTCAACATCTCCGGTATGAGGCTGCCTGTTGTGATGACCATCGCAAACAGGGCTGTCAGTGCTCCTATCAGCATATGGAACGACCACCAGGATGCGATATCCCAGAGAGACACCGGATGGTTACAGCTCTACGCAGAGAACACACAGGAGATCTCAGATATGACCGCACAGGCATACAAGATCTCAGAGGACAAGGACATCCTCATGCCTTCAATGATCTGTATGGACGGTTTTATCCTGTCACACGTTTACGAACCTGTCGTACTTCTTGAACAGGACCTTACAGATGAATTCCTGCCTGCATTTGAACCGGACTGTGTTCTTGATCCGAAGAACCCAATGAGTTTCGGAGCATTTGCAGACCCTAACTACTACACCGAATTCAGATACCTGCAGGAACAGGCAATGCAAAGATCTCTTCAGAAAATAGAGGATGTAGCTAATGAATTCTACGACGTATACGGAAGATACTACGGAGGACTTATTGATGAGTACCGAACAGATGATGCAGAAGTCATCATCATGGCAATGGGATCCATTATCGGAACCATTAAGGACGTCATTGATAAACTCAGGGACAGGAATGTAAAGGTAGGTCTTTTGAAGGTCAGGTCATTCAGACCATTCCCTGCAGCTGCAATCAGGAATGCTCTGAAGGATGCAAAGGTTGTTGTCGTACTTGACAAGAACATCTCACTTGGACTGAACGAAGGCGCACTTTTCACTGAAACAAAGTCAGCCCTTTACAACAGCAAGCTTGACGTACCTATTGTCGGCTATATGATCGGCCACGGTGGACGTGACATCAAGGTAGACCTGATAGAGAAGATCATCGATGAGGCACAGGAAGTCATGAAGACAGGTATCAAGATCGAGAGCCAGTTTACCGACCTGAAGGAGGAACTACTATGAAATCATTGTTAGCCCCGGGACACAGAGGATGTGCAGGTTGCTGTGATGCAATGGCTGCAAAGTTCACACTTATGGGCGCCGGAGAGGACTGTATAGTAATCAACCCAACCGGATGCCTTGAAGTTATGACCACCCCGTTCCCTGAAACTGCATGGGATGTACCATGGATACACTCACTTTTCGAGAATGCAGCTGCTGTCGGGTCTGGTGTTGAGGCTGCCCTGAAGGCCCTTGGCAAGAAACAGAACACCAAGGTAGTTGTCATGGGTGGAGACGGTGCAACACTTGACATAGGTATGCGTTCCATTTCAGGTGCCTTTGAAAGAGGACATGACCTCACTTACGTCTGTATTGACAATGAGGCTTACATGAACACCGGTGTGCAGAGAAGTGGTGCAACACCATTCAATGCATCAACCACCACAAGCCCTGCTGGTAAGGTATCCTTTGGAAACCAGAGACCAAAGAAGAACATGCCTGCTATTATGGTGGCACACGGTGCTCCATATGTTGCCACAACATCCCTTGCATATCCAAAGGACATGATCAATAAAGTAAAGAAGGCCACAGAAATTGAAGGACCGACCTATATACACTGCCACGCACCATGTACCACAGGATGGGGATTCGATACTTCCAAGACTGTAGAGGTCGCCAGGATGGCAGTACAGACAGGTCTCTGGCCACTGTACGAAGTTGAAGAAGGCGAAGTTACCAAGGTCAGGAAGATCGGTAAGTCAATTAAGCCTGTTGAGGAATATCTCAAGATGCAGCGTCGTTTCAGCCACCTTTTCAAAATGGAAGGCGGAGCTGAAGAGATCGCTAAGATCCAGGCAATCGCTGATAAGAACATTGAAATGTACGGGCTCTAAACCCGTATCTTTTATTATTTTATTTTTATCGTTCCATACATTTGTATTTTGTTTTATCATACCAGTTATTATTTTTATTTCTAGTCGAAATGATGGGGTACCGAATAAACATAAGAAGTATCAGATGCCTAATTAGCCTCATGACCGTGCAATCTCAAGTACCTGATAACAGTAAGAATTTTAACCGAATTTTTGAGATGCTGCAGGACGAGTATCCCAATGCTGAGCCTATGCTTCATTTTAATAATCCACTGGAACTGATGGTGGCAACAATTCTTTCCGCCCAGTGTACAGACAAGCAGGTCAACAAGGTCACACAGGTACTGTTCAAAAAGTATCTCAGCGTAGAGGACTTTGCCAATGCAGACCTGACAGAACTTGGAAAGGATATCTACACAACAGGCTTCTATCACCAGAAGGCAAAGCACATCATCGGAAGTGCACAGCTCATCCTCACTGAATTCAATGGAAAAGTTCCAAACACCATGGAAGATCTGCTTAAACTGCCAGGTGTGGGAAGAAAAACAGCCAATATAGTTCTGGCAAGGGGATTTGACATCATCGAGGGCATTGCAGTGGATACACACGTAACTCGTCTGTCTCAAAAACTCGGATTCACCCGGAACAGTGACCCTAAAAAGATAGAGATCGACCTGATGGCCCTTGCGAGAAAAGAGGATCTGGAAAATCTGTCCATGACACTGATACTCCACGGCAGGAATGTGTGCATTGCGAGAAGACCTAAGTGTGGAGAGTGTGTTGTTAATGCGTTGTGTCCTTCAAGTGAAGTTTGAAGGTAATTCTTAAAATCATTTTTTTAATTATGCCAAAACCAGATAGTTCTTTAACCTGTTGCCTCTGCAATTAGTATATTAAAAAAGTTTTTCTTACAATAAATAAATACATGTGGCCGAAATTATATTTTATTAAAAAAAACATATTCAAAGTAAGAGGAGGGTGGAAATGCGGTTCATGGATATAATGACATGGGATCCAAAGGATAATGAGGAAATCAATGAGCGATATATGTCATGGGAATACCCCGAAGGTTACAATGTGATTTCTGAATGGCTTGATGTATCCTCATGCAGAATCTTCATTATTTACGACCTTGACAATGAAGAAGCATATGCCAGAGCTACTTTCCCGTGGAAAGATATCTCAAAACTTGAAACCATTCCTGTAATGGATATTAAAAAAGCCATTGAGATCGGTGAAAAGATGGAAGCAGAAATGGCAATGGCCTGATAAATTAAGAAAAAAAAGGTTCTGTAGAAATCCTGCTAATTCCAACTCTTAACTTGGCAATTTTCAATAACTACATTATTTCAGTAGTCTTTAGAATGGTAGTGAAGGAACGTGCCGCCTGCGGCGGGTGGTCGTATTGTTCTTTGTTTGTAATGATTTTTTGTAGAACTATAAGAAACAAAAGGCAAGGGAACAATAAGTTTGACCAATCAGAAGTCGTGAATAACTAAAAACATCCCGGTGGGTCCGGCGAAGCCGGCACGATCCGAAAAAAGTGAAGTAAACAATCTGTTGCTTAAACTTTACTTCTGCATTCAAATGAGGATTTCTACAGAGCCCTAAAGGGCAAAAAGATTGGTGGGTTAATAGCAGTTCCATATCGTGCAATCTCCACACTTATAAAATGTGGATTTGTAGAACCACTAAAGGAACAAGAAATTGAATCACTGGTGATGAAATTCATAGATGGGTATGTGTATCTTTTTTCAGGACAGGCAAAATTCAGGATAACAACTGTTCCAAAGCGGGATAGCCAATCAGATGAACCTATGAAATACAGGATTAATGCGAAATAGACTAAATACTTTTCACATTCAAATATGAAACTTAATCACCATAACATGTTACATGGATTTACCTATCATAACATCTATGAAATTTAGTTTAGTTGGAGTTATAGGTAGATTTGTGTTGTAAACAGATATTAAAACAACAATAGATATATACTATTTTTTAAAATGTATTTTAGTGATTGGAGGTACTATGTCATTTCTTAAAAAAATATTAAAAATTGGTTTAGGTATAGTGGTAGCATTTATTTTATTAATACTCATTGTTGGACTTACAGTTGATACAGATTCTACTGATGATGGAACGAGTAATATAAACGTAGTTGATAATAGCAATACAAAAAATGATGATAACGAAGTAGCTGCAAAGGGAAACTATGCAGTTGGTGATAGAGTTATTGTTGGTGAAGTTGCATACACAGTTACTGAAGTAGACGTTGATAATGATGATCCTGCATGGATAGACCTTGGTGTAGAATTTGAAAATCTTGGTGATGACACAAGAGAATATTATGACCCTGATAATAATGTGAAATTGATTAGTGAAAAGGGGCAAACATATGAACCACTGAATGGTCTTACTACATGGGAACGTGGTTTTGATGAATTAAGACCAAGAATTCCAATGGAAGTCTACCTTGTTTTTGAGGTTCCACGTGGACAAAAGTATTATGCCGAAGTTGGAGACTCGTTTTGGGATGATGGTGAAACAATTTATATTGGAATGGTTACAGAATAAAAATGTTAAACCTTAGATTGTTGATGATGTAAAGACAATCTAAGATTATCTTTTTCTTTTCATTAACAGCTTTACAGCTTTTTTACATTCCAATGAGTATGAATACATCAACAAATATAAATTATTTAACATCTATCAATTCTACTCTAACTTTCTGATGGCGAAGGACTTCCCATTCTTCTTGAAGTTTAGGTGGAATTGTGTAAGAAAGAGTGATACGTCCATCAATCCCCTGTTTAGAATGATGAAATGTTTGCTTTCCGCTCATACCTTCAATTTGTTTGCCATTTCTATCTTTAATATTGACTTCAATTCTATTTTTACCCACAATTAAATCACGGAAGCTACAATTATTATACCAAAACTGATTATCTCTGATTTCATAGTCATCATCAACTGCAATTGGTTCTTTGTCCATATTTACACCTGATTTTAAAGATATTAATAATAAACCTTAAATTTATCGTTTTGAACCTATCTAAAAATTTGTATTTTGGTTGTTTTATAACATTTGAAATTAACACATATTTTACACTTCACCTGATGAAAGGAAATATTATAGTCACATATAATCTTTGAAAAAACGAGCCACTAAAATTTTTATGAAGCTTTCTACAGAGCCAAAAAGAATAACCTGACATTCCTGTCAGGATTCTTTTTTTATTATGAAAAAGGGAAACTGAGACCGGGAATTATTTTAAGTTACTGTTTCTCCATCGCCTTAGCCTTCAATTCTTTCGGCATTTTTTCAATAGCATACCTGAGCGCAGTCCTGGGCATGACTTTCTTATTCCTCATTACGTAATCGAATACTTCCTGTTGATGCTGCTTACTCGCTTCCTTGAGCATCCACCCATACCCTTTCTGCACAAGATCATCCTCATCCGTTAACAGCAAGTCAGCTATTAGCAGCACGTCATCAAGGAAATTTCCCCTGCGTGCAGGCAAAATAAGCGTAACGGCAGCGGCACGTCTGTACCAGCGGTTATCCGAAACGGTCCATTTTTTGAGCAAATCAATGAACTGAGGATACATGTCGATGAATGTACCAATGGTGTGATTGCAGAGAGTATCGCATTTTGCCCAGTTGTTGACATAATCCCCTACCCATCTCTCGAATACAGCGAAATCCTCAGGTTCATACTGCTTTTTCAAGTAGTATGACCATTCGAATGCAATGAACGCTTCCTCCATGTAATCAGAACTGAGGAGTTCATCACAGAGTGCAAATATCTCAGGCTTACTTTTGTCGGATACTTTCTTGAAATAGTCCTTTGCTATTTTTCTGGCAACCGGTGTCTTCATGCCATAGCACTTGATTTGCTCTTTGAAGAAGCGGTTTGAACTGGCTCTTGCTTCTTCGTCTGAATTTTGCTCGAGCTCGGCTCTTATTTGAGAGATGACGTCGTTCATCAGAATTTTATTTGCAGGATTAGGAGATAATTGTGGTGGGTGAGTGGAAGTTTTGACACTAACAAATATTCATTTCCCATAATCCCTCATAACTTCTCATAACATTTATAATTTATTTTCATTATCAATCAATTTTATATATCAAACCCCACTTCTACCCACCCATAAGAACAATTCTTGACGCGAGTCAGCTGGCTTCTATATGGAAAAACAAAATAAAGTTTCACAATACTTCAAAGAATCGTTTACGAGCGACTTAAAGGCCGGATTTATCACGGCTGTTGTGGCGTTGCCACTCGCCATTGCTTTTGCCATTGCCTCAGGTGTGGAACCTCAGATGGGGTTGTACACGGCTGTCATCGCAGGTATGCTGGTCTCAGCAAACGGAGGCTCCAGATACTCGATCACCGGACCCACAGGAGCAATGACTGTCATCATTCTTTCAACACTGCACGGCTTCGGGTTTGAAGGACTATTTCTTGCAGGCTTCCTTGCAGGTGTATTTCAGATACTGTTCGGGATCCTGAAACTTGGTAAGGTTGTAAAATACATCCCCCTACCCGTCATATCAGGATTCACGAGCGGTATCGGTGCAATTATACTCATCGGACAGATACCCAATGCCCTCGGACTTGTGATAACTTCAAAAGAACATGTATGGGAAACATTGTACGCTGTTATCTCCAGCCTCGACCTTCTCGATACCACTGCTATAATGATCTGTCTTGCCACCATTCTGCTCCTGTTATACCTCCCGGGACTCATGGCAAGGATCAGATACATCAACAGTCTCCCACCTTCCATTATAGCACTGGTACTCTCCATCCTGATGGTCTTTTACTTCAAGATTCAGATACCGCTTGTCGGCAGCATCCCTGCCGGGCTTCCGCAGATACAGATGCTAAACTTTAACCTCGAACTGCTCATGGCCATACTGCCAGCTGCCTTTACCATTGCACTTCTGGGAGCAATCGAAGCCCTGCTCTGTGCCGTTGTATGTGACGGTATGACAAACAGCAAACATGACAGCAACAGGGAACTTGTCGGTCAGGGAGTCGCTAACATGGTACTTCCCTTCTTCTCAGGAATCCCATGTACAGCAGCCATTGCCAGAAGTGCCGTCAACATCAGGGAAGGTGCAAAGACACAGATGTCAGGTATCATCCACGCCCTGATACTGCTGACAATACTTCTCTTCCTGGGTCCGGTTGCTGCTTTCATCCCAAAGGCCTACCTCGCCGGTGTGCTTATCCTCGTTTCCCTGAGGATGATCAACATAACAGAGTTCAAGACCACCATGCACATCAGCAAGATGGACACCACTGTCCTGATCGTCACTTTCATGCTGACCGTGCTTACCGATCTCGTGTTCGCCGTACAGATGGGTATGTTCCTGTCCATAATCCTGCTCTTCATAAGACTGACAAATGTTATAGACATCCAGACAATGGAGAACTATGATAGGACAAAAGGCATCAACGCCACTATCTTTGCCGACCCCTACCTCGAAAAGAACGTATCGGTCTACACCATTAACGGCCCCTTCTTCTTCGGAGCCATGAACGTTTTTGAGAGCAAGATCAACGAGCATATGACTATCAGTAAGCCTCACATAATCCTGCGTATGCGCTATGTACCGTTCATCGATACAACAGGAATCGAACGCCTCAAAAGCTTCATCAAGTCAAGTAAGAAGATGCACCAGAAGGTCTACCTCACCTCGATTCAGCCTGAAGTTATGAAAAGAATAGAAAGCGATCTGGAACTCACAGAGCTAATGGAAAAACAGCATGTGCATGTTTGTGACAGCACACAGGAAGCTCTGGCTTTTCTGAAGAAGAAATACGAGAACGAAAAGAAGGTGTGACCGAACAAATCCAGTTGAGCTTGAACTCAAAGCTCAACCATCATCCCATAACCAAATTCATCAGTAGGCCTCTTGAAAAACCCGAACTTCTCATAGAAGGTTTCTCTTCCTTTTGCTGACATGAGAGTAATGTACGAATATTCCTGCACATTCTCTTTCAGGTATGACATTGTCCTTTGCATTAGTGCAGTTCCAATTCCCTGATTCTGGTATTCCAGCAGGACGATGACATCCGCAATGAAAAAGATGAATCAAACTTCCCATCTGCCCCACTTGATAAAACTCCTTTTCAGCACAAGCAAGGACACAGGTATCAGCAGCACAGATGCAAGTACAAGGTGGAAGTTCAGCTGTGCAAGGAAGATCATTGCCAGCACCACAGGACCTATGGCCAGCACATAACTTGCAAATGTACCTGCGCTGTATAGTGAAAATGTTGTGTTGAGACCGGTCAGGTAGACTGTCACTGAAACAACATAGATGGATACTGCAATGAACAGCAGGACTATGTGAATCATATCATTCATCCTGCCGGCATAAACGGTAGCTATTACAACCACTATAAGAGGGAATACATTCAGCAATGAATAACTGTTGAGCTTGCTTCTCAGTACATCAGGAACAGTGAGAGGAAGAAAAGCATAGGTACTGAACATATCGAACTCCACCAGCCAGTTGTACATGGAAGAAGCCATCATGCCAACAACCACTGCAAAGACCACAAGTATGTCCAGTCCGGGAACTGCCTTTAACAACTGTGGCAGGAATAACCAGACAAGCACAACCGGCACAAGGAATGAGAAGACTATTTTTCCGGCTCCTCCTTCACTGCGGCTGAAATCCAGATAATCCTTTGCCATAAAATGAGAGTAACCATAGAAACCCAGACGTTCAGCAATCTCCCTGAACTGGTTTTTGTAGTGCTTCTGGGACTGAGGATAATCGACTTTGAGAAATATCAATGATACTATCGAAGGCACAATGACAAGAGCAAGACAGCTAATGAGAGTATCCAGAGAAGGTTGGAGATAGAAGACAAGCGGTGGAAGTTCATACAGGCTGTCAAGACCGATTCCCCGGAAGAAGACCAAAAACACAATTGGGATCAGAAATATAAGGAAAAGTGCTTTCTTTCCCAGATTAGCGTATATCGTAGAGAGCAGAAATATCAGGGACAGACCGGTACAGAATGACAGGAACAGAGTTGTCAGCAGCATGAAGAATGAATATTGCAGATCCAGAATAACTGCACCTGCCACAAAGCCCACAGTGAATGGTAGCACATACAGGAAAAGATAGTAGATGACATCCTTTACGATGAAATTGGAAAAGATTTCCCTTTCAGAGATAGGAAGCGTTCGTGATGAATAGGCCAGCAGGCTTGCCTGTCCAAAGCGTCTGTTCATAACCTCCCTTCCAAGCAGACCGAATCCGCCAACCATGGAACCCATGAAGAGAAGCAGATAATGCAGTCCCAGCAACACTTCGGCCTGGCTGATTATTCTTCCGAATATTATCATGGAAAGTGAGAGTAACATGGAAACAGCTGCCACAACCACCGGGAAAAGGGCAAAACCCCTGTCTCCGAAGAATGAGGAATGCATTCTCCACTCTTCTTTCATCATGCTTTTGAACAGTTCAAACATAACAGACACCTCAGTTCACAAGCTCAAGGAAGAACTCTTCCAGTGGTTTGTCACCAATAACAGGGTCGTCCATTTTACCTGAAAATACCAGTTTCCCCTTGTAGATGATGCCCATACCTGTGCATATTTCCCTGGCGATCTCCAGAATGTGAGTGGATATGAAAACAGTGCCTCCCTTGCCCACATAATCCTTAAGGAAGTCCTTTACCTTCCGCTGCATAAGCGGATCAAGGTTGATCAGTGGTTCATCGATAATCACAAGTTCCGGTTCATGCAGGAACGCCTGTGCAAGCATCAGTTTCTGTCTTGTTCCCCTGGAAAGGTCCTTGCACAGCACATCCTTCTGCCCTGCAAAATCAAGATATGAGAACCACCACTCGCATTGCTCCTCAAAGCCCTTGAGTTTCCTTATCTTTGCAACGAAGTGTAGATACTCTTCAGCTGTAAGGAAACTTGGTGGTGTTTCCTGCTCGGGAATGATACCCGTAAGCTCTTTTACTTTCAAAGGATAGGCAAGCACATCAACTCCGTGTACAGAGACAGCACCTGCTGTTGGTTTTATCTGGCCTGTGAGCATCCTGATCATGGTGGTCTTACCGGAACCATTGGGACCCAGCAGGCCAAACAACTCACCTTTTTTGACTTCAAGGTTTACAGCATCTACAGCCCTTATATCGCCAAAATGCTTCGAGAGATCCTTTACGTTTATCAAATGTACCTACCTTCAAGCATTAGATTAAGTAATATTATATATCCAAAAAGTATAAATGTTTGGGGATAACGCACCCCAAAAATGAGAGTTCTTATGAAGAGAGCAATTTAGCAACTATCATTCGCGAACAACTGCTTCGCAAACGTTATTCTCTCTTCCAGACCCGGACCTTCAAACTCCTCTTCAACCTTTTTAAGCATGTCAGGTATCGGAATCTGTTGAGGGCATGCATCCAGACATTTGCCACACTGCACACACTGGGATGCGAAGTTTGTCTCAGCACCTCTGAGTATACCCCCCATCTTGGCAGCGTACATCATCATCAGCCTGTCACCGCCACCGAACATGTGCAGGTTGTTGTATACATCAAAACATGCGGGGATATCCACACCCTCAGGACATGGCATACAGTATCTGCATCCGGTACAGTTGATCTTCATAAGCTCACCGTACTTCTCTGCAACCCTGCTCACAAGTTCCAGCTCTTTTTCTGTAAGTGAGTTTGCAAGACCTTCCTCTGCAACCTTCAGGTTCTCTTCAACATGTTCCGGTTCACTCATACCTGAAAGTACAACAGTGAGCTCAGGATGGTTCCAGACCCATCTCAGAGCCCATGCCGCAGGGCTGCGTTTGACATCCGCCTCGTTCCAGATATCAAGCACCTCACATGGAACCGGGGCTGCAAGATTTCCGCCGCGCAGCGGCTCCATAACCACAACACCAAGACCTTTGGATGCGGCATACTCAAGGCCTGCCGTTCCTGCCTGTACATTCTCATCCAGGAAATTGTACTGGATCTGACAGAAGTCCCATTCATATGCATCAACTATGGGTGCAAAATCCTCAGGATTCCCGTGGTATGAGAAGCCTGCATTGATTATGCGTCCGCCAGCTTTGGCTTTGTCAAGGAACTCAGCAACTCCAAGGTCCCTGATGGTTTCCCAGCTACTGCCTACAAGACTGTGTATAAGATAGTAATCGATATGATCGGTATTCAATTTCTCAAGCTGTGCGTTGAGGAACTTATCCATATCCTCAGGCTTTTTAACCATCCATTGAGGCTGTTTTGTAGCAAGTTTCACCTTCTCCCTGTATCCGTCTGCAAGTGCACGTGCAAGGAAAGGCTCACTTGCTCCCATATGATACGGCCATGCGGTATCAACATAGTTCACCCCATTGTCTATGGAATGTCGCACCATCTGCTTCGCCTTCTCTTCATCGATACTGCCATCTTCTTTCACCGGCAGGCGCATGGCACCGAAACCAAGTATTGAAAGCTCATCTCCGTTTTTTGGCATTTTCCTGTATAACATCCATGATTCTCCTTTCTCTGAATAAGGAAAATTAGTAGTGATATTGTTTAAGGGTTCTGCAAAGGAAATATAAAGCAGAAAATAGTCCAGTTTTTACATGTCTTCCACAGAACCCTCAGAAATCAAGACACCTCATCTCCCCGAGGATTATGATACAAAGATATCCGCTGTCCTCCCATACTACTCATCCTTCCATCAGGAGACGATCAATCTTGTAAGATCACTGCCGGATACACCAAAAGTCTGGATGGATACAGGATGCGGGACCGGCTCACTGGTAACAAAGGCCATTGAGCAGTTCCCTGAAACAAGGTTCCTTATGCTTGACCCATCTGAGGGAATGCTGGAACAGGCAAAGGAAAAACTCTCATCATACACTCCCGACAAACTTGAATTTCTAAGAGCTTCACCAACACAGGAATTCTCGCAGGAACTTGAGGACAGCCCTGATGTCATCACCGCCATCCAGTGCCACCATTATCTGGACCGTGAGAACAGGGCCAGAGCCGTAAAGAAGTGCTACGAACTACTGAAGGAGGGTGGCATATTCATCACCTTTGAGAATATCAGCCCGCTTACTGAGGAAGGAATTGCTGTTGGAAAAAGATACTGGGGTGATTTTCAGTCGAACCACGAAAGAACTGAGGAAGAGGTGGCAGTCCACCTTGCTCGTTTTGGAACCGAATACTTCCCCATCACAGTTGAAGAACACCTGAAGCTGCTAAGATACACAGGATTCAAGACCGTGGAACTGTTCTGGTACTCTTACATGCAGGCTGGTTTTTACTGCATCAAATGATTACATCTTCTGTTCCAGAAATCTTAAATCCCATGTAATGCAAATTTTAATGGGAGCGGGAAAAAGATATCAAATATCATCCCCATGGCGAAAAATAAGTGGCTACAGCTTGTTTTTCAAACACCCGGATATATTTGAGTGGTACTGCTAATGCAGGAACCCTCCTGTCTATGACGTGGGGTCAATAGAGGAGGAACAATTGTGGGAGAGAAGGAGAAATTACCACCAGGATTCGAAGATGTATTGAATTTCAAACTTTCAGACGCACTTTTCGGGAGAAGAGCACGTCGGTTCTTTATGGGAGCAACGATACCTGACGGCTACTTCAAATACAAATCAAAATATGAGCCGAAGCCACTCTCAGAACTTGAGCAGATGACATTGCTGACAGCCATGGGGGGAAACACAGGCTGGCACAATCTTATCATGCGCGGGGAACTGTACGCACCATACCTTTCAAACTACGCCTGCAGTGCCGGAGGCAGAACATTCCCATCAGCAGCCGGATTCCATACCAGTGAGCTGTTCTTTACGGACGACAATGGTGTGTACATGCTAAAAACAAGGGACGCACCTGCAATGGCTGAAAGAAAGGATGATGGAACATTCTATACTGATGAATTACTTGAAGCACATCGTAGTCGTGTACACAAAATATATGACGGACGCCTGAAGATACCACCACAGACACCTCATATAGAGGCGCATAATACCTGGGTTGTCAATCACCCGGGAACAACTCTGGTGATTCCAGTTGGAGACCTGGCACAGCATGTACTGGCCGGATTGTGTTACTACGTGCAGAACGGGGTCTGCTTCTATGATGATGTTAACGGTAGGCAGATAGATGGAGTAGAGCAGTTCTCAGATATAGTGAACACAAAAGAGCCATATCCCCTGACTTTTCTGGAGATGTGGTCCCTTGCTGAGCTAACAGCTGAACTCAGCACATCGTGTTATGCAGGAATGCTGATGCTGCAGCCCATGGGACTTGGCGGATGGATGTTCGATGGCATAGATCCCTATTCCATTCTCGGAGCAAGCGGAGATCCCGAGGTACCCGGACTTGGTTTCAGGTACGATACTGACGAACGCTGGTCCCTTCCGAATCCTACCGGACTTGAAGGTGTTTTTGAAGGCTTCACCCCACCACACTATCGCGATATGCAACATGCTGTGGATGCACTGATGGAGAGAAAATTCGGCTCCGGAGGACCATACAACCCTGAAACACCTGGCTACTACAAGGACACAGCAGAAGTTCGCAGCAGCGCACAGGTTCCGGATGAACATTTCAAGGAATGTGCAGCTCTTCAGGCACAATATATCTATGATACCTTCGGCAAGTTCCCCGGAACGGTACCCAGTATTTTTGTCCTGCCTTACCTCCAGGCTCATCATCTGGACCTTGACTTCTATGATAAGTTCTATGAAAAAGGAGCTTACCTGAAGACACATGCAGAACACATGCAGCGCTGGCACCCGGACAAATGATTAAAGCGGTGGTAAAGTGGAAAATGAGACAAAAAGGGCAGACAGAAATAAGGAGAATGCTGAGATCGTAGATGTTCCTGTTATCCTGGCCGAAGAGCCCGGGAAACTTGAACTGGATGAAGCCGGATACTTCGTAATAGCTCTCCAACCCGAGAAAATGACCATCCTTGCAAAACACTATTCCTATGATAAGGAATTGCTAAGGATAATCGAGGGCAGAGATGCAAAGTCAATCTGCCGGACCATTATGGAACATGGGTGGGCAAGCACACTTGACCATGCCGCATACCTCGGCCAGGAACTTACAAGAGCCGAGATAGCAATGAGAAACGGATTCGGGTATATTCAGGGATGATGAAGACATCTAATACCTAAGTAGTGCACCCACCACATCATCGGAATCCAGGAAATCCTCTTTTTCCACGAATTCCACTTCTGCACCTGTGCGCTGGGCAAGCTCATATAGTTCTTCCACTACATCAACCACTGATGTCAGTCCTCCGCATCTGTCACATTCCTCTGGAGGCTGGACATTCGCCTGCAGGTTCTGGCATCTTTCACATATCCATCCGGGAACCGAGGAACCTTTCAGTATCAGAAGGACGTTCACTCTTGCCTGTTCCAGGGCAGACTTTACATTTTCCACTCCATATACGGCCAGCCCACCCCGCAGAAGTGCGTTTTTAAACTCTGCTGCTCTTTTTCCCGATCTGGAAAGTTCATTTTCATGCAGGACGGAGTCACCTTCCTCTACAAGCTCATCACGGGAAATGTCCATTGATACGTCAATGACACCTATTATACTCTGCCGGATATCCTGTGGGAGCAAGTCCATAAGTTGCTGTTTTGCATCTCCCGGTCCGGCAATGATAAGACCTCTCGTCTGTAGCTGGTCACATGTACCCCTCACATTTTCGGCAACTTCGGACAGAAAGGATTTTATCGCTCCTTTTCTCAGGTGGTTGAAGCGCATCTGGCTCCACCCTCCTTTTTTGTGCTTGTTCATCAGGTCTGTGGAAAGGTGCTTCTTCTCCTCGGCAAGATCAGAACGTATGCAAACAAACCTGGCTTCTCTTGAATCCACAAGAAGCATGCCATAATCATCGTAGTCAGCTCTCAGCCTTGCCAGCGGCAGCAAAAATGGTGACGTGTCAAGTACCAGTGACTGCTCCGGCTCCACGGCCAGCCTGTAAACATGAAGGAAAGATTCTGATGAGCAGGCAAATATGATCCTGCCCTTTTCGCCTGAAATAGGCTCTTCCAAAATATAGGGTTCAACCATTTCAAAATTTTTTTCGAATTCAGACCTGAGTTCGGAAGACAAAGCCTTTTTGATCGCCTTCACCCTTGATTCCACAAATATCCGGTTCAAATGTTCATTTTCCCTGCCTGACACAGGGAGGTAGACTGAAAGGTAAATATCCTTCTCATCATAAATTTCAGCCAGGACCTTTATATCAATTTCAGTTACAGGTATCGGTTCTTCACTTATGATATTCAGTAAATCCTGCTGAGGTTTCATAAAAGGTTTAACATTGTCTTGTATTTAAAACTTGTTTAATTTGCACTCCTTGAGACACAAAAAGAGTAAATAAGAATCCTGCCAGAGTTTTATGCATGTCTCCTGAAATACAGCCTCACGATGATACTACCCTCATTTCCCGTTCACGCCAGCACATAGAATCTATGCTTGACAAACTCCCGGAATCCCTGAAAGATGCAGGCAGGGAAACGGTGGTCCAGGTAGTATGTGATGAACTACGCAAGATTCCTGTTCCGCTCTTAGGGTCCATACTTGCAAAGGCGGTTGAGAAGCAGTTTGGAGGAGAAAAAGCCACCGATGATTCGGTATATGAACTTGGGGAAATGCTCCAGAGCATGCAGGAATCCGATGATGCGTTCCAGAGACAGCTTGAAAGTATCAACATTTTCCTGCCTGAAGTTATGGAGTCTATAAATAAGCAGGAGCAACGGATGCTGGAAAGAGACACTCCTGACCTGCAGGTACTCAGTGCAAAGCTCGACCTTAAGTACCCTGTGAACGATAACGAATTGCGCATCATTCTTTCAAATACCGGTGGCAGCTCGGTAATGGTGGATGAGATACTCCTTGAGGTCAGGGACTGGGAACCTTACACAAGCATAGATTTCAGTATGCCTGCCGCCCCGATGCAGATACTATTTTTGAAGGCAGAACTTTCAGTGGAAAAAAGTGAGTATCCGCTTTTCAGTTTGAATGACACACAACCCCGTATCTTTGGAGAACGGGGTGACGGGGCGGAGCTCATAGTTATACAACTCTCATCGATAAGCAACGCAAAGTACAGCCTGCAATTAAAGATACCTTATCAGGACCTTTCCACTGGAAATAAGGGGATTATCTATTACCCTGATACAGGAGGAAATCTGATTGAGCTTCCTTTCCCATATTCACCGGGATGGAATCAGGATATTACGCCTGAATCAATACTGGAAAGAACAAAGATATTCTCACAGATGGAACTCAAATTCAGGAAAATATACTCGATACTGAAGGATGTCTATCGTTCTGATGAGAATAATATTGAAACAGCTAATGAAAAATTATTTGCTGCCGGACTCACAACAGGAATTGGTACCTTTCCTGACATAGGCTCCATGCTCTCGGTTTTCGGACCGGTCTTTCTGGAATTGGCCCCTTCTGACAGATCACTTGAAGCTGAAAAATTGATTCAGGATATACGTTCGATGCTGCCCGGGAAGACTCAAAGATTTTAAATGTTATTGTCTGCAATCCTTATATGGGACTGCTGGAAGTAGATGGTCAATTGGGGATTGATATGGAATTTTGTGGAATTTTGCCGGAAAAAGAACCTTTATATACTGCCCCGGTTCTCTAAAACATATGGCGTGTTCACAGTGTTAACACTTCGAAATTCTGAGCCTAAATAAGATGAAGATGGGATAAATATGGGTAGCAAATCACCAGCAGAGCAGAAAAGATGCACGATACTGGATTCCATGGTCGATAACAGGTACCGGTCAGAGATCCCTGCAATAGTGGATATGGTCATAAACAGTTGCTCTGAAAAAGGATGTTTTGATCATCTGGATGCTGCAGTGATACCATCAAAAGAATCGCTCATTGAAATAATAGATCTGATAAAGGATATTCTCTTTCCCGGATACTTTGGCGACCAGACCGTTGACAGGAACACACTTTCATATCACATCGGGAACGAAATTACCGATCTCTTTGGCAAACTCTCAAAACAAATAACCAACAGCATCATACAGGAATGTAATCGCTATGATGAGGATTGTACCGATTGCATAGACCGTGGTCAGGAGGAGACATTGAAGTTCCTGAAGAAGATCCCTGAATTAAGGTCTATGCTGGCATCGGATATTGTAGCCACATTCGAAGGAGATCCTGCAGCTAAAAGTTATGATGAGATCATTTTCAGTTATCCTGGAATATTTGCCATGACGGTTTACAGGTCAGCACATCAGTTGCACAGGCAGGGAATATCCATACTTCCCCGGATAATGACCGAGTATGCTCACAGTATCGTTGGAATTGATATTCATCCTGGCGCAAGGATTGGAAAAGGATTCTTCATCGATCACGGAACCGGTGTTGTCATCGGTGAGACCTGCGAGATTGGGAACAATGTACGTATCTATCAGGGTGTTACCCTTGGTTCCCTGAGCTTTCCAAAAGATGAAAAAGGAGAACTTATCCGCGGGGAAAAAAGGCATCCAACTATAGAAGATGATGTTATAATCTATTCAAATGCAACCATCCTTGGAGGAGAAACAAGGATCGGAGCACGTTCGGTTATCGGAGGAAACGTATGGATAACCAAGTCTGTTCCACCGGACACGAAAGTTATGATTGAGGAACCAAGACTTATCTTCAAGGAAAAAAAGTGAGGATATGCCATTTGAAATGATTTTCATGTTATTTTGAAACACCGGGATTGAACTAATATAAGAGGAGTTGGGAAAATTCGAATCTATGAAGACATTACTAAAACCGTTGGTAATACACCACTTGTACGCCTGAACAGGATAACTGAAGGATGCCATGCAACCGTTGTTGCAAAAGTGGAATCGTTCAATCCATTGAGTTCTGTCAAGGACCGTATCGCTTTGAATATGATAGAGACAGCGGAAAAGGACGGATGCCTCAATAAAGATACGGTCATTATAGAGCCAACTTCCGGGAATACCGGCATTGGACTGGCATTTGTCTGTGCAGCAAAAGGGTATCGTCTCATTCTTACCATGCCTGACACAATGAGTATTGAAAGAAGGAAAATACTCAGGTTGCTTGGAGCTGAGATCGTCCTGACACCAGGAAGTAAAGGCATGAACGGGGCCATAGATGAGGCAGGAAGAATGTCAAAAGAGATGCCCAATGCTTTTGTCCCTCACCAGTTCATGAACCCTGCAAATCCTGATATCCACCGCCGTACAACGGCTGAGGAGATATGGAAGGATACAGATGGAAAAGTTGACTTTGTCGTGGCAGGTGTCGGTACAGGTGGAACCATTACCGGAATTTCAGAAGTGATCAAATCCCGGAAACCTTCGTTCAAGGCAATTGCAGTTGAACCTGAGGATTCTCCGGTTCTTTCCGGCGGTAATCCCGGTCCGCACAAGATACAGGGAATTGGTGCCGGTTTCATCCCCGATGTACTGAACATGGAGATCATTGACGAAGTTGTCAGGGTCAGCAACTATGATGCTTTTGAAACTGCAAGGCAGCTTGCAAAAAAGGAAGGAATACTTGCAGGGATCTCATGTGGAGCGGCCCTTCATGCAGCTCTGCAGGTCGCAAAAAGAGAAGAGAATGCCGGAAAACTCATGGTGGTGATATTGCCTGATACCGGTGAGAGATACCTCAGTACAGCACTTGCTGATTTTGAAGAGTAAACTATAGCAACATGACTGAAAGCAGGTGACAGCTACCATTACAAATAACCTGTCATCTATCTTTACTTATTTTATTTATTCTTATTTATTTATATCCCAAACTTATATATCCAATCAACTTCAAGATTTATTTGGGAGTATTTGAACACAGAAAATTTGCAACATAGAGTTGTAACTTTGTTTTTCCGGTTTTTGTTTGCCGGCAGATGGAACACATAAAAAGAAAATGGTTTGGGGTAATTAAATGGTAAATATCAGATCTTTCAGAGAAGAAGATAACGAAACCCTGCTGAGTATTGAGAGACTGTGTCCTCAGGGAAATGAAGAATGTGCAGTGGCAGTTGATAAGGGACCGGATATAACTGCAAGGTATGAACTTTACGATAACTGGGAAATTCGTGTGGCAGAGGAAGACGATACAACTGTAGGCTGGATAGGCTGGACTGTAAAACAGGGTCCCGAACAAAAATATGTTTACGTGGCTGAAGTGATGGTTCATCCGGATTACCGGAGACAGGGAATAGGAGTCAATCTCCTCAGAGAAGCAGAAAAAGCCGCTCATGAAGCTAATGTTTCACATATCTATTGCTACATATACGAGCCAAATAAAGCTTCCATGAAGCTTGTTGAAAAGCTGGGATACATTCAGGAAAAGGATGTCAGGATACTTGCAATGTCCGCATACAAGAAAGAGCATATGGAAAGGGAGTACGAACTTGCAAGAATAGACGGAAAGGACCTGCCTGAAGCTGTAAAACTCATTAACGGTTATTACGCTGGCAAAGCTCACTTTTCCCCATTTAGTGCTCCCAGTTTCAGGACATACGCAAATCGTGTACTTGGGTACGGACTTGAGAATTTCCTTGTGGCAAAATGGAAAGGTAAAATTGTCGCATGTGGTGGTTTCTGGGACTCTTCAGTTCTCATGGAAATGACTTATACGAAAGAACCAAAGATGTGGAAAATTATGGCAAATGCCTACGGAATACTCAGACATTTCATCAGTATGCCGAGAATACCAGCTGAAGGAGAGTTCTTCAAATTCCATTCCATAGTGGATCATGCATTTGAACCCGAACATGCACTTGCAATGGAGGAGATACTGGACTACTGCAATAACCTCATGTTTGACACGAAATGTGAGTTCTTCGGGGCATATACAGACCCTGATGATCCGATACTTGATATTGTGAAGAAATTCAAGCCACTGTATGAAACAATGTACCTCTACGCAAAACCAATATCAGGAAGACTACCTGATTTCAGCAGTATCTATGTGGATGGCAGAGACCCGATACTCTGAAAGTGGAACACATAACTCCAGAAACAAAAAAGGGGGGATATGTTGGCTGATCCACATTCCTTTTTCTCTGCAGATGCAACAAGCATGAATGACAGTATGGATGACGTGAAGCAAGAGCTGCAGGCTTTTAAAAGTATCAGGTCTGCTTTCATGAAGTGGACCCTGTATATTTTACCCTGGGCCATATTGATAACAATCATATTCATAATATTCAACTATCCGGTAAATGCCGGGAGAATTATGTATATCACAGGCCTTCTTACGGCAGCAATGAGCCTGTTTGCCTTCCAGATACTAATGCAAAAGATCCCCCGGACATTCAAGACCATATGGGACCGGAAAATAGTTGTCGAATGTGAATCCGTTTCATCAGATACAGAACAGGACTCCATAGGTCCCGATGAATTTGAAAACAGAAAAAACAGAGATCGTCTTGAAATGAAATATCTTGAATTCATCCGCAATCTAGAGAAACTCGTGAACAACCCATTCCAGTTCCTGTCTGGTATACTCTTTTCACTTTTTGTTCTCACATGGCAGTACAGCTCAAAGGCTGAATTTCTCATAGCTTTCATTATCGGTATAATGGCATGGAAAATGACAATAACTGCCATATATGTCTGGAAAATGAGGAAATATTTCTGCATTGAACCACAACTCGGACATGCTGATAACTGCGGAGGGCTGTCTCCTCTGGGTGAGCTTTGCCTTTGGAACGCACTTATAGTTACCATACCCGCGATATATCTGGGTTCCTGGATCATCATCAGTATGATAACTGAACCCCAGACAGCACATTTTATTATTTCTGCTAAATATAGTGAACTTTTCTTCAAACTACTCTTTGTACCTGTATTCTTTGCTATGGTAGCTTTTTTCCTTCCTCTGTGGAGCACTCATCAACTGATGCTCAGATGGAGAGAAAAAAAACAATCCCAACTGGACCATCTGGAACAGTATATAGATACACTTGAGTGCAAGATACTTGAAGAAGCTCACAGCATGGACAAAAATGAATGTGAAACAATATTCAGGGAACGGGAATTGATGGAGCACGTCTATAAACAGAACAAGATGATACCTGTCTGGCCATTCAATGTTGAGATCATTCTTAAATTGCTGCTTTCACAAAGTATCCCTTTTTTTGGAATTATCTCACAGGCTTTGAATTTCATAAGGAGGCTGCCCTGATAATCATTGCACTTGTGGTGGTATCAGTTAACAATAAAAAGCACCCTTGCCTTCTTACTTACTAATGGAACGTGTGATAATCCATGTAGACATGGACTACTTCTATGCTGCAATAGAAGAGAGAGAAGATCCTTCACTTAAAGGGAAGGCTGTTGTGGTCTGTATGTATTCTAACAGGGGAGAATCAGGTGGAGCTGTAAGCACATCCAATTACATTGCCAGGGAGGCAGGTATTCGTTCTGCAATGCCGTGCAAACTGGCAAGATCCAAAAACCCCGATGCTGTTTTCCTGCCTGTTCGCAAACCTTTCTACGAGGAAGTTTCTGCAAAAGTGATGAAGATATTGAAGTCAAATGCCGATAGCGAGGAAGCCTTTGAGAAGATAAGTATTGATGAGGCGTTCCTGGATATTACAGAATCCTGCAAAGGTGACTATGAACTTGCAGAGGAAATTGGGCTGCGAATAAAAGAGGAAGTGAAGTCCCGTGAAAGGATAACATGTTCTGTAGGTATAGGTCCTAACAAGCTGATTGCCAAAATGGCATCGTCTTTCCGCAAGCCGGATGGTATCACCGTTATCAAGCCGGAAGATGCAGAGGGATTTCTCAAACCCATGCCGGTGAAGAAATTGTGGGGAATTGGAAAGGTCACGGAAGATAAATTATCTGAGATGGGGATAAGAACCATTGAAAACCTTGCTGCTTATGATTCCATGGAACTGATCTCTGTTTTTGGAAAGAACAAAGGTACGTGGCTCAAGCAGGCTGCATCGGGTGTTGATGAAAACCCCGTGAAAGAAAGGACGACAACTGACCAGATAGGCAGGATGGCATCCCTTAAACATGACAGCAGAAATGAGAATATGATATTTTCATTACTCGATGAACTCATGGATGATGTCATAAGCAAAGTCAAAACAAGAAAAGTGTCTTTCCGTTCGGTTACAGTAACTGTTATATTCTCAAACTTCAAAACCTCAACAAAAAGTAGAACGCTAAGTCATGTTGTAGATGACAGGAGCATTCTCAGTGAGAATGCAAAGGAACTGATGAAGCAGTTCCTTGAGGAAAGTGAGATGACCTTCAGGCGCATAGGGGTCAGGGTAGATAACCTGCAGGAAAATACTGGTCAAAAGAGCCTGTTTGATTTTTGAGGAAAAGATAATGGTTGTATATGAGGACAAATATTCTGACAATAGGCCTGATTCCAGCAACTGGAGAAGCTGGCTTTATGATGTGATATTTGAAGCGAATACACCTGCAGGAAAATATTTCGATCTCTTGCTTATAATAAGCATCCTGCTAAGTGTCTTTGTGGTTATGCTGGACAGTGTTAGATCCTATAGGATTGAACACGGGGAATTGCTCCATAATATAGAATGGTTTTTCACGATACTTTTTACAATTGAGTATAGTCTCCGTCTTATATGCGTCAAAAGCAAGGTAAGGTATTCAACAAGTCTCTTTGGGATAGTTGATTTTCTGGCAATAATCCCCACCTATCTGAGCCTGTTCCTGCCGGGAAGCCAGTTCCTGCTGATTATAAGGATACTCAGGGTCCTGAGGATATTCCGTATTCTCAAACTGGTTAAGTACCTGAGCGAAGCTGAATTGCTTATCAAAGCTTTGAATGCAAGCAGCCGGAAGATAACTGTTTTTCTTTTTACTGTGCTCACGCTTGTTGTTATACTGGGATCTCTTATGTATCTCATCGAAGGTGAGGAAAACGGGTTCACCAGTATACCCATCAGCATATTCTGGGCAATTGTGACTTTGACAACTGTAGGTTTTGGTGATATTGTACCGCAGACATCACTTGGGAGAGCTCTTGCTTCCGTTGTTATGATAATAGGATACAGTATTATCGCTGTTCCTACCGGTATTGTGACAGCTGAGATCAGCTTCGCCTCTATGGAAGAAAGGGACAGAGACAGACCAGGAATTAACTGTTATAACTGCGGTAATCAAAATAATGATGAAGATGCCCGATTTTGCAAACATTGCGGCACAAGATTATAAGGATTATATCATATTTTGCTTTTTGTTAATTATTTGAGATTGGATATACAAACTCTTTATAATTTAATTACACCTCTGCATATAGATTTTAGACTGATCATTGGCAGGGAGCTTCAAATAAAATACCCATAAATTAACATCATACTCATAATGATATTTGTTTATGCAAGATACATATAAATATTAGAATCTGAGACAGTTCTTCACCAGAATATCAATATTATAAAATTATGCTATTGGTATAATACGGTTAATCATTATAACCTATTTAAAAAAGGCCTTTTGCCTTTGATTATGGGGTGGTCGATATTCCGATTTGTGAAGAAAAAAACGATGAGCTAAAAGATCGACAGCTCAACCTGCTAAAAAAGACCCTGGCATCAGTACAGGATCTCATAGTCGTGATAGACCGTGACCTGAAAATTGTAACAAGCAACTGGAAGAATTGCGACTCCATACCCGCAAATGAAAAACAGGGACATCCTTACTGCTACAGCTGCCTGATGAAGCAAAGCAAGCCCTGCGAACCATGCCATTTACTTGAAGTATTTGCAACCGGTGCATGCAGGAAATTCGAGATTAAGGACCCCCTTGATAACAAAATAAAACTCATCGAGCTATCACCTGTTTTTGACGATGATTCCAATGTCACAATGGTTGTGAGACATGCAAAGGATATCAGCGAACGAAAAGCTGTGGAAAAGGTCCTGCAGATGAGAGAAAAACAACATGCTGCCGTTGCAAAACTTGGACAGGACGGACTTGCAGGAGTGGAGCTTGAAACCCTTATACAGGAATCCGTCAAACTTGTAGCCAGCACACTTGATGTTGAATATTGCAGGATAATGAAATACGAGGATTCTGAGTCTGTCATGGTTGCAGGTGTGGGCTGGGAAGAAGAAGCAGACAGCAAGCCTGAAAATAAGAAAAATGAAATTGTCTGCTACACCCTATATTCACGTGAACCGGCAATGGTCCATGAGAAAAACACACAGGATAGATTCAGTGGTTTATCCCTCTTAAAGGATCACGGAATTATCAGCGGCATGGATGTAATTATTGGAAACAAGGACAAACCTTTCGGAGTCATGAATGTGCACACTACACAAAAAAGAGTGTTCACAAACGATGATATGCATTTTGTGCAGTCTGTGGCCAATGTGCTTGCAGAGTCCCTGAGCAGGAAGCAGACTGAAGAGAACCTCAAAAAGTATGCAAAGGAACTTGAGGATGCAAACTATCTCAAAGTGCTGTTCACTGACATACTCACCCATGACCTCCTCAACCCTGCAAATATTATCAGGGGTTTCACCGAGGAACTCATCATAGTGGAAGATGACAACGGTAAGAAAAACCTGCTTGATAAGATACATAAGAACAATGAAAAACTGATCTATATGATAGAATCGGCTTCTAAGTTCATTAAACTCGAATCCATCGACGATATCAAATTCGAAGAGCAGGATTTTGTACCTATTCTGGAAAAGGTCATCAGAAATTTTGGCTCTGAAATGGATAAAATGGACATTAAAATGGATTTCAAATCTCCAAGAGGATGCCCTTCACTAATTAATCCTCTCATAGAGGAAGTATTCCTGAACCTGCTTTCAAATGCCATCAAATACAGTCCTCCAAAAGGAAAAATAAGCATCAATATCTCAGATATAGGAGATAAATGGAAGATACAGGTCGCAGATGTTGGTCCCGGTATCAGCAACGAGGACAAAGCCATGATATTTGAGCGTTTCAGACAGGCAGATAAGGGAAGCGTAAAGGGAAGCGGTCTTGGACTTGCCATTGTCAAGAGAATAATCGAACTCCATAACGGAGAGGTTGGAGTAGACAACAATCCACTTGGAAGGGGAAGTGTTTTCTGGTTCACTGTTAAAAAAGCACTGTGAACCATGAATAAAAACAGGGCTATCTCTTTTTCTTCTTGCTCAGCTCGATGTCCACTTTGACCTTCCTGACGGCAAGGTCAGTTGAGAGACCACGCAGCATCCATCTCAATGCAGAAGCCTGATGACTGCTGTTACCTGAAAATTCTTTTTCAGCTATTGAAGATGCTTTTTTCCCTGCCTCTTCCTTCAGCGTATCGAGCTTCTTCCTGGAAAATGAATCAAAACCACCAACCTTAAGATCTGCAAATGACTTAAAACCGGGTGAAGGGTCTGTATTCAATTCATTTATCTTCAATCTCATGTTTGACGAAACAGATGCTGAGTTCACATCAGCAACGAACTTTCTCTCAGATGGAGCCACAGATGACTCTTTCAATGGGTTTTTTGATGAACTCTTCAGCCTGGACTTCGGCATTGCAAGCCTGTCAGCTGTGGTGTTCTGTTCCCTTGGCACCCAGCTGAATTTAACCTTGAGATCATGCTCTTTAATTTCAGATGCTATCTGTTTGTTTATCGCCGCAAGATTCTGGTTATTGATCTTCCATGTACCCGACATCTGGTTTATCACAAGTTTGCTGTCACCATAGACCTGAAGAGGACCTTTTCCACCGAGCTTCAGGTAATTGGATATTCCTTCTTTCAGTGCAGTGTATTCAGCAACATTGTTGGTGTTCGAGGGAGATGGTTTCTTTTCCTTGCTTCCCTCTGTTGGAGCTTTCCCGGTGCTCCAGTCAATGACCCATCCAAATCCCATTATGCCTCCCGGATTCGGGTCGCAGGAGCCGTCAAAGTTCAGTGTGTCCATGTTACATTTGAAAGTGGGTCATTGCTTTTGTATCTGGTGGAAGAATTTAAAAAAAAGATGAAATGTTATGAGTTTCTGGTAGATTTTTTGAAGCTCAGTGCATCCTTAGGACATACATCGATACATCTTCCACATTTGATGCAGTCTGGATTGTGTGTAATCTCAACAATATTCAGGTGCATAGGACACACTTTTTCACATTTGTGGCATTTTATGCATTTTTCCATATCGACCTGTAGAGGATATTTGTTCACTCCGACGATGCTCTGCAGGGTTCCCATGGGGCAGAAGGTACACCAGGTTCTCGGGGCAATTGTGACTCCCAGTACCAATGCGATGGCTGATGTTGTCAAACACATGATGACCAGAACCATACCTACCTGGTTCACAATTCCGTGGGTATCCATCAGTCTGTAACCCATAAATACCATCATCAGCATGAAAAGAGGAACTCTTATCCAGTAACTTTTGAGGAACTTAGGTATCTTTTTCTTCCCGGATATCCGGCCAACCCAGAAGTCCATGAAACTTCCCCTGGGACACAGGTTACCGCAGAACCAGCGCCCTCTGAATGGTGCTATCAGAAAGATAGCCGCAAAAACCAGCAACATGAAATAACCAAGTAAAGGCTGCCATAGTCCTGCTATTGAAACGATTATAACCAGCGGTCCCATATATGGGGTAATTTTCAGCATAAATTCACCTTTGTGATATTTTTATATTCCTGTTTTTATTAATGGTTGTTGGTTTCAGATTAAATTCACTTGTTGTACACGGCTGCGAACTCCACAAAATCATCGAAGTCAACATCATCGTCTCCATCGAAATCGAATACGGAAGAGTATGTCATATCACCTGAACTTGAATTATATACTTCGGCCAACTCCACGAAATCATCAAAATCGACATCATCGTCTCCGTCAAAGTCTCCTTTAATGGATTCCTGAGGCAGTTCTTCCGGTATCACTTCCAGTACCCAGCTTACAGAATCGCTTCCTTTGAGATTCATAGCAGTTACTTCGATATCATATACACCCTCTGAAGGTGATTGCACATTGTAATAAGATTGTGTTACATCTTCATCGGTTTTAACAACAGTTGCGCCCACAGACCAGCTTACATCACATAATTCATTTGTCTGAATGCTAAAGATCTGTTCAGCGCCATTTGAGAATATGCTATCTGAAACTGGTTGGGAAGAAATGATGGAAAAAGGAGTTACTGCTACATTTGGGTTCCATCCGAAGTCCTGGGTGTACATGGCAGTGTTCGAATATGAAGAATATTCTCCGACCCATATCCCAATACCTATCTCATTGTAACTGGAACTCAGGATATTGGCCCTGTGCCCAGCTGAATTCATGAGATTCTCGTGAGCCTGCACGACATTAGGAGGATAGTTCATGGCAATGTTCTCGCCAATTCGGTAGACTGGATAACCTGCATCCCTTATTCTTTCTGAGAAAAAAGTACCATCAAAGGAATTATGGGAAAAATAATCCATTTCTATCATCTCTTTGCTATGGTCTCTTGCAACCTGGGTAAGAACGGGATTGAGAGTCAAGGACTCAAGTCCGTAACTCAACCTTTCATCGTTGATCAGATCCAGCATCTGTTGTTCCTGTACTTCATACGTCTCTTCTGCGGATACAAAGCTTGTAAAACAGGTCAGCAGAATGATAAATACAAGAAAATATCCTGACAAATAATACGTTTTATTCATGATAAGATCCCTCATAGGAACGTTTTACGGGAGTGTTCCTTCAGGGCAAAAGTATTCAATATATTATATACATTCTTATATAATAAATTATAAGAGATAATTTTGTTGGAAGGCTGGAATAATAATATAAAAAGTTTACACAACCTTCAAAAGTACTTTTCCAAAGAGTTTTTATCTTCCGCTACCCCACATATATAATGGGTTTAAAATTACAATTAAAATCAGGGGGAACCCGTGTGGAAGATGACAGAATATCATATCATGATTCAGTGCGGACAGTGTACAGGCGAATAAAAGAAGATGGCATGACCAATATCTGGGACCGCTATGAGGCTCAGGGAATGGGAGGAAATCCCGACAGGAGATGTAATTTTTGTCAGGGAGGGATGCGTTGTGACCTCTGTTCCAACGGGCCCTGCCGTGCAGATGCCGTGAAGGATAAAAGAGGTGTCTGCGGAATAACTGCCGATGGTATGGCCATGCGCATGATGCTTCTGCGTAATGTCATGGGGGCTTCGACCTACCAGTATCATACGAACCAGACCGTCAAGACATTACGAGCCACCGCAAAAGGTGAAACTCCTTTTAAGATAACCGAAGAAGAGAAGCTGAGGAGCTTTGCAGGCAGGCTGGGAGTGGATAACGGTGGCACTGTGAATGACGTTGCACTGAAACTTTGTGATTTTGTTGAAGCCGATTTCACAAGAGAATATGGCAAGCCCAGTAAGATCGTGGAAATGCTTGCTCCAAAGGAAAGACAGGACCTGTGGAAGAATAATGGTATCTTTCCCGGAGGCATCCAGACCGAAATTCTCAGGTCTACAAGCTCATCACTGACCAATGTGGATGGGAATTATGTCAGCCTTGCACTGAAAGCCATGAAACTCGGAGTGGCAATGGCATACCAGAGCCAGATAGTCAATGAATACTGTCAGGACATAATATTCGGATTGCCCCGTCCTCATAAAATGAGAGTTGACCTTGGCGTGCTTGACCCTGATTACATAAATGTCCTCCCCAACGGACACGAACCTTTCCTCGGCTTTGCCATGGTACAGCTTGCAAGAGAGCAGGAGTGGCAGGACAAGGCAAAGCAGGTCGGTGCCAAAGGTCTGCGAATAATTGCCAACATTGAGACCGGACAGGAAATGATCCAGAGATGGGAGATGGATGATGTTCTGTACGGATTTACCGGGAACTGGCTCATGCAGGAAGCAGTGCTTGCAAGCGGTTGTGTTGATGTGTTCGTTGCAGACATGAACTGCTCCATGCCCATAGACCCGATGTATGCTGAAAAGTATAAATTCAAACTCATACCTGTAAGCGACCTTGTCTCATTTGAGGGTGTAAGCGAACATCTGGATTACATACCTGAAAAAGCCAGTGAACAGGCTGCACAGTTGCTGCAGATGGGTATTGATAATTTCAAGGAACGCAAGGCATCAGTAAAACCCGTCACAGGATTACCATTCAGCGAAGCAGTTGTGGGATTTTCCACCGAGAGCATACTGGACGCACTTGGCGGAAAAATCGACCCTCTTCTGGATGCCATCAAGGACGGTACCCTGCGTGGTGTTGCAGGACTCGTTTCCTGTACCACACTGAGGGATTCGGGACAGGACAGCCACAGTATTGCAGTTGCAAAGGAACTCATCAAAAAGGATGTACTGGTACTATCCATGGGATGCGGCAACGGGGCCATGCAGGTGGGAGGACTTTGCAGTCCTGAAGCAAAAGAACTTGCAGGACCCGGACTGAAATCCATATGTAAAGCACTTGCTATCCCTCCGGTACTCAGTTATGGAACCTGTACGGATACAGGCAGGATTGCTGATCTTATAGCTGCTGTGTCGGCAGGTCTTGGAGGCGTACCTGTCCCTGACCTTCCTATTGTTGCTACTGCTCCTGAATATATGGAACAGAAAGCTACCATCGATGCTGTCTTTGCCCTTGCATTGGGACTTTACACACATGTCAATCCCGTTCCAACCGTAACAGGGGCACCGAATCTGGTAAAACTGCTCACAGAAGACTGCAAGAATGTCACAGGCGGGGTTATGAACGTGGAAACCGATGCTGTGAAAGCAGTAGAACTTATGCTTGAGCACATAGAGGAAAATCGCAGGAAACTCGGCATCTGAGCCTGGAGGCGGGTGACGGAAAATATGGAGCAGCAGGACAGCAGCCAGCATGTTGATGAACATTCAATGCACGAACATGAAGATCACACGGAAGAAAAACATGATATGCACCATGAGATGTCGGGAAAAGAGCATGATGGACATATGGAACATGGTGAACACGAAGGACATCAGGGACATTCCGGTCATCATGCAATGATGGTACAGGATTTCAGGAAGAGGTTCTGGATATCGCTTGTATTGACCATCCCTGTACTTCTCCTCTCTCCTATCATTCAGGACTTCCTTGCTTCAGTTTTTAGTATCTTTGTTCCCTCATTTACAGGAGATACTTATCTTCTATTTGCTTTTTCCACCCTGATTTTCTTCTACGGAGGGTGGCCTTTCCTGAAAGGGATAAAGGATGAGCTTACAGCAAAAAATCCCGGGATGATGACGCTTATTGCGGTTGCCATCACCGTTGCATACGGTTACAGCAGCCTGGTGGTCTTTGGAGTTGCAGGCAAGCTCTTTTTCTGGGAACTGGCAACCCTTATTGATATTATGCTGCTTGGGCACTGGATGGAAATGAGATCCGTTATGGGAGCATCAATGGCTCTGGAAGAACTCGTTAAACTCATGCCTTCTGATGCACATCTGATAGGGGCTGATGAAAAGGTGGAAGATGTTCCCGTGGACCGTCTCAAAAAAGAGGATAGGGTGCTTGTCAAACCCGGAGAGAAGATACCTGTTGACGGTGTGGTTATAGAGGGTCAAAGCTCTGTGAACGAAGCAATGCTTACAGGCGAATCAAATCCTGTTCCAAAGGAAACAGGGGATATGGTCATAGGTGGAGCCATCAACGGAGAAGGTTCCCTGACCATCGAAGTTCAAAAGATCGGAAAGGATTCTTTCCTGTCCCAGATGCTTGATCTTGTAACTCAGGCCCAGCAAAGTAAGTCTAAAACACAGAATCTTGCAGACAGAGCAGCCCTCTGGCTTACAATAATCGCCCTGACAGCCGGAACACTCACTTTTCTGGTATGGCTGAGATTGATGAATACAGACCTCGCCTTTTCACTGGAAAGAGCGGTAACGGTTATGGTCATCACATGTCCCCATGCCCTGGGGCTTGCAATTCCCCTTGTGGTTGCGGTTTCCGCTGCCATCGGTGCAAGGAACGGTCTGCTTATCAGGAACAGATCGGCTTTTGAAAGAGCCAGGAACATCGATGCAATTGTTTTTGATAAGACAGGAACGCTCACAAAAGGAGAGTTTGGTGTCAGCGATGTCGTTGCTTTCGATGAAAAAATGAAAACAGAGGAAATACTGAAATATGCAGCATCCATCGAATCCAACTCTGAGCATCCTATAGCCAGAGGTATCATTGATGCTTCCGGTTCCAGTTATCGGGTTGAGAACTTCAGCGCCATTGCGGGAAAAGGAGCTCATGGAACTGTTAACGGAAAGGACGTTAAGGTGGTAAGTCCCGGATACCTGAAAGAGGAATCGATCAGTTATCCCGAGGATAAGATAAAGGATATTGCCAGTCAGGGTAAGACCATAGTATTTGTCCTGATCGACAGAAACGTTGCAGGAGCGATTGCGCTTGAAGATATTGTCAGGCCTGAATCAAAGGAAGTCGTCAGCAGACTGAAGAAAATGGGAGTCAAATGCCTGATGCTCACCGGTGACCAGGAACAAGTAGCTGAAAGGGTTGCAGGGCAGATAGGGCTTGATGAGTATTTTGCAGGGGTGCTTCCCGGAGAAAAAGCTTCCAGAATAAAGGAAGTTCAGGAAAGGGGGCTTATTGTTGCAATGGTTGGCGATGGTATCAATGACGCACCTGCACTGGCACAGGCAGACATTGGCATAGCCATTGGAGCCGGTACTGATGTTGCAGTGGAAACAGCTGACATAGTACTTGTGAAAAGTAATCCTCTTGATGTTATGGCCATCATCGATCTTTCACGCGCGACGTACAGCAAAATGGTACAGAACCTTTTCTGGGCCACAGGTTACAACGCTCTTGCAATTCCTCTTGCCGCAGGAGTGCTTTACCAGCAGGGGATATTGTTATCGCCTGCTGCAGGGGCTGTACTCATGTCATTGAGCACGATAATAGTAGCTATTAATGCCAGATTGCTGTCCATCGATCAGGACAGGATCGCCGTATAATTTCAATATATATATAAATAAACATGTACAATATATTCCCATGCAGATCCTGATACCAGATATCATTGATACAGCCCTGATAAGTGGTGTAATATCACTTTTCCTTTTTGTGAACATCCTTGTGAAGAATTACCTGAAAATAAACCTCAGGGATGTGGGAGCTGACCTTGCTATTGGTGCATTGGTAATTCAGCTTGCCTTTATTGCAACTATACTCGTTGACCAGCAGATGGATTATTTCTGGAACAATGTTATTCTTGCGATATGTTTCGGATCTATCTGGGTTGCATGCCTTTGGCTGGCCGGTAAAAGAGATGCTCTGACTGACATGTTTTCCTATACCATCGGAACATTTGCCCTGGCAGCATCAATTATGCATTTTCTGGGAACTTTCAAGCCTACAGGTATGATATTGCTGCTTGTGTATTCATTTATACTGTCAGTAGTGGCTTTCCTTTTAGCCGACTATCTCAGAACAGAGGCTGTCAGGAATAATTTTGATAAATTTGTCAGGGACCTGCAAATCTATGACATGAATGAAAGTTACAGGAAACTGGAAGCAGGTAAAGAAAATCTCGACCCGCTACAACCTGTGATCGATATCATACGCGGAGCTGTCAGGAATAGCGATGACTTCGTTGCAACTATAGGAATAAGGAAAATCCCTGAAATATGCTCTAAGGTTCTGGCTGCAAGCGGAAACAAAAATCTTATCATAAAACGCATCAACATGCACCTTTACAAGTTAGCGATCCTTGCAGAGGATGAAAAAGACAGGTTTGCAATGATGGAAGTTATAGATGCTTTTGGTTCTGTTGGAAATCAGTGCGCTAAGGCTGGTATGGAAAGTTTCACATTGCAGACCATCGACAGCATGACCAGCTTTTTTGAAATGCACAGGGAAAGAGAGTATTTCCCACAACTGGATAAACTGACATTGATAAAACGCTCAAAAAATCCAAAGGACCTTTTTAACATTGTCACAAACAAAGTGGTATCCACTCCCCTGCATAAGCTTGCAATAGCAAGCGGTGATATTGGAACTACATCTGCAAAAAAGGACATGATAGACCCTACTGAAAGGTCAGTTATCCTGCTTAAGAAAATAGCTCTTGATGCTGCGGTAAACAGGGATACTGCCACTCTGGGTAATATCAGAAAGGTACTTCTGGAACTTGCAAGGACCGTGGACAATAAAGATCAGGATCATCTTAAAAAACTGATAATATACGCATTAAGGGACATCGGAATTAAAGCGGTTCAGGAATCACCGAATCTTAAAAGACATGAGTGTCTTGATAAAGTAATAGAAACTTTGAAAGAGATAGGGGATATCTTCGGGAAAGATTCCATCCTTGATGTGACAGCAGCATTGAAGGATATAGGAATAGTTGCCGCAAGAAAACATTCTGATGAGAAAGTTTCAGGAATAATTCCTGTTATGGAACATTTCTGTACAGTCGCGGCAAAGGAAGATAATGAAGATCAGGCATCACATGCTATCAACGCAATACTTGAGGTCTGTGAGATATCCATTAAAGAACAGATGGTTGAATCCACTGCAAGTTCTTCTAAGAGCTTGGCAAACCTTTCTAACATCGAATCCATCTCCGTTATGGTAAACGAGGCTATATTTGAAATCGGCAAGTACAGGGAAATGGATACGGAAATGTTTGCACTTTTTGATAAGACATATCGTAAGTCAGGTGGAAGATAGGCTCCTTTTCGAAGAGTATATGTATTGTAATCGTCTTCTATTAGAGCTATAGTTACGTTGCATGTAACAGATTCAGAACTACAGTTTCAATTTAAGGTAAGGGATTATTATGGATATCAATGGAGTAGAAATCGAAGATACTTTTGCAGAAGCGTTTCCAATCAAAATAGCAAGAGTGCTCATTACAGCAGCAACAAAACACTGGGCTGAAGTAGCTGCACTTGAAGCAACCGGATTCGGAACATCTGTTATTATGTGCCCTGCAGAAGCAGGTATTGAAAAGTTCGTTGGTCCTGACGAGACACCTGACGGAAGACCTGGTGTGTACATCCAGATCTGCACCTTCGGATACGAAGCACTCGAACACCAGTTACTCGAGCGCATCGGACAGTGCATACTTACAGCTCCAACAACAGCTGTTTTCAATGGACTTCCAGATGCTGAGAAGCAGTTCAACGTAGGATTCAAATTGAAGTTCTTCGGTGACGGAATGGAATCCGAAACTGAGATCGATGGCCGCAAGATGCACAGTGTTCCAATCATGGAGGGTGACTTCCTTGTAGAAGAGAACATCGGCGCTGTTGCAGGTATTGCAGGCGGTAACTTCTTTATCTTCGGTGACAGCCAGATGACAGCACTCACAGCAGCAGAAGTTGCAGTAGATGCTATCAAGGACCTTGACGGTACTATCACTCCATTCCCAGGCGGAATAGTTGCTAGTGGCTCAAAGGCTGGTTTTAACAACTACAAGTTCATGAAGGCAACTGCAAATGAGAAGTTCTGCCCATCCATCAGGGACAAGGTCGAAGGCACCGAGATCCCAGAAGGTGTAAAGGCAGTTTACGAGCTTGTCATCAACGGTCTTGACGAGGATGCAATCCAGAAGGCAATGAAGGCAGGTATCGAAGCAGCTGTTGCAGTTCCCGGTGTATCAAAGATCACCGCAGGAAACTACGGCGGAAAGCTCGGAAAGTACCAGTTCCACCTGAAAGACCTCGTTTGAGGCTCTTTCTTTTTTCTTCTTTTTTATCCACATACTTTTTCTTAAATGATTTGAATAAATCTCAATAGATATGACAGAAATGTAGAATTATCTGAGAGTAACATCTGCAATACCCTGGAAAGACCGGAATTAATAGCTGAATTCTATCACAGGATGCAATATGGAACCAATAGACAAACTCAGCAGGCTTCTGAATAATACACCACTTAATGCATTCGTTGGATGGGCAATGGTATTGCTGCTATTCCTGTTGTGTATTGGGAATTTTATCTACGGCATGTTCATGTGGACCATACTTATTGCTTTTGTGATCTGCATAATAATAGCTCCTGCAATCATGATGCGCAAGCTCTCAGTTATGCCTTCGTGGTATTTCATACTATTAGCGATTATACCCATTGTAGGAAGTACAACAGCTTACTATTTCTTTTCCACAAGTATACCATTCTATCTATCGGTGGCCACCATCGCACTCCTTCTGGCGGCTGAGATCAGCTGGTTCACTTCTGTTAAGATGAATGACAGGTTCGCCATACTCCTTGTCATTACTACAACACTGGCAATATCCGGTCTTTTGCATTTGCTACAATGGTTACTGGACATGAATCTGGGAACTGTTTATCTTCTGAATGGAAGAACACCTGAGGCCATAAATGATGCTGTGATGTATGAGTTCATCTATGCCATGATAGCAGGTATCGTTGCCGGACTCATATTCGGCTGGTATTTCAGATCAGACAAGCATGCCGGCAGTATCGAAGTTCCTGTTCTGAGATCTCAAGAAGAGACCAATTACGTTACATCCAGACCTCCTGCACCTATACGCAAGTTACTTGGAATCTCTGATGAGAAGCAGAAAATCGCAACAAGGATGATGCAGGTAGTTCTTTTCATATTAGTGATAGCAGGTATTTTGCTAAAGGACCTGTCTACTGCCGTGAATGCAACCACAGGACTGGCTCTCACTTTTGTACCGAATATTATCACACGTAAATACAATATATCTATTGATACAGGATTGGTACTCTGGCTTACACTTGCTATTTTCCTTCATTCACTTGGGACTTTTGCATTATACGATAATATCATAAGATGGGACCATGTCACACACGCCTTATCAGCCTTTGTTGTAGCAGCCGCAGGATATACACTTATAAGAGCTATCGACATCTATGCCGATGAGATCTATATCCCGCCAAAAGTTCTCTTTCTTTTCATCCTGCTATTCGTACTTGCAATGGGAGTTGTCTGGGAAATTATTGAGTTCGTTAGTGATGAACTGACCTCAGGTCTCGGTTACAATGCCATACTGGCCCAGCACGGTATAGGCGATACTATGATGGACCTTGTGTTCGACCTGTTCGGAGCTATCATTGCTGCTACATGGGGAACCGCCTACCTTTCTGATATATCCTATCGGCTTGCGGACAAGTTCGAGGAAGTCTCCTCTAAAAAAAGTATCAGGTGAAGTAGGATTTTTTCAATTCCATAGGTTTATATCTTTCATACTGATATTATTCTTTAAGGACTATATTCTGTATTTCTGATTGTAATTTAATCGATTGTGATCAGAAATGCGTATCTGGGGAGATACCGTGCAGAGTAGTTTTGGAGATAGATTCTCTGTAAACAATGCAGGGGGAGTAGTTAGCAGACTTTAAAATGAGCTTTTGCTATGAATAGTTTACAAACCGGGAGGAAATATGACTAAAGAATTGTATAAATTGCCTGAGCTGAAATATGGTTATGCAGACCTGGAACCATATATCTCAGAGGAACAACTACGCATACATTATGAAAAGCATCATCAATCCTATGTCAATAACGTAAACTCGTTATTACAAATGATGGATAAAGCAGTAGAAGACGGAACAGAATATGATTCTAAAACAACTGCAAAATCATTATCATTCAATCTTGGTGGGCATGTACTTCACAGTTATTTCTGGTGGGAGATGACACCTGCAGAAAAAGCAAGTGGAGAACCTGTAGGCGAATTATATGATGCTATAAAGGATAACTTCGGAACCTTTGAAAGGTTCAAAAATGAATTTACCAAAGTTGCATCAAGTGTTGAGGGTTCAGGCTGGGCAGCAGTGACCTTCTGCAGTGACACTAAAAGACTAGGTATTATGCAGATAGAGAAACACAACACGAACGTTACCCCGGATTTCCCAATCATCATGGCTATAGATGTGTGGGAACATGCCTACTATCTGGACTACAAGAATGAAAGAGGTAAATTCATAGATGCCTTCTGGAACATAGTCGATTGGGAAGAAATAAACAAGTGGTTCGTGAAGATCTACAAGTTCAGTATGGAATGATCTGATATCTCTGTTAAGCGCCATCTGCTAACTACTCTATTCCAGCGCTAACAGAGATTTTCAATATTTTTATTTGATCTTATCCCATTCCAAGAGCTGCAAGTCCGGCACTGATACCGTTCCTTATCAGTTCCTGAGGGTCAATTCCTGTGACCTGAAGCATGACATAGACTCCAATGAAAGTACCTATCATACTTCCAAGATTTGCAAGAGCTGCAACCATTACGACACGGAAGAGATTATTCTTCATCATGTCTTCAGTTGTCTCTATCTCTACCAGTTCCTTGAAATCATCGGTAGTCGGACTGCGGTATTTAGCTTCTGTAAGACCTGCAAACCATCCTGCTGCCATCATCGGGTTCAGTGATGTCAGCCATGCAACTGAGAATGCAGTGAGCACGGAATATGGATGGCCTCTTGCAATAATAGCTCCGGCGGCGCTGAGCACCCCGTTTATGATGAACCACCAGGCAAAAGCGATACCCAGAGTCTTAAGAGGGACTCCTGACATAATCAGCAATGCAAAGGTTCCAAGAGCAATGGCTACAACAGCGACTCCGAATAATTTCATTATACTGAATCGTTTTTTAGGGGTTTCTGCTGCATAACTCAACTGCGGGATCGTTTTAGGATTTTCAAGATAACGCTGGATTCCTGCTCTGTGGCCTGCTCCTACAACAGCGACTATCTTTTTATTACCACCGGCAGCAGCCCTTACAAGGTTGTTTGCCATGTATGCGTCCCTTTCATCGATAAGGACCTTCACAGCATTCGGTGATGATTCCCTGAACTCTTCCACAAGCATGGAAACCATATCCTGGTTGGTGATAGTATCCATATCGATATCCTTGGTACCACCAATACCCAGAACAGCAGCTATAAGACCTGCAAGCATTTTCATTTTTTCAATGAAACCCATCTTGCTCCAGAAACGCTGTAAAGTGATCTGGACGTCCCTGTCAATAAGAAGGACCTGTGCACCACTTGCTTCTGCGGCCTCAATGGCGCTGATCATTTCAGCACCCGGCTGCACACCCATCTCATCAGCGAATTTCTTCTGGATATGGGCCAGTAGCATGTGTACAAGATAGAAATAGACTTTTCCTTCCTTGAGAAGCTCCTTTACAGGTATATCAGCGTTCTTGACATTACCTTTTATGGCCTCATACCTGGGTCTGCAAAGTTCAACAGCAACTATGTCCGGTTTTTCCCTTTCAATGGCTGCATTTACTTCCCTGACACTCTTTTCAGATACATGAGCTGTCCCTACAAGTATTATCTCGGTGGGCCTCTTAGTATCTTCAGAACCGGAACCCAAAGCTGGTTCTTCGGGTTCTATAAACTCTTTTATCACTTCGATCTCAGTTGGCCCTGAGTTCGAAAATGATGAATTCCCGGGATTTTCTTCCGAATACAGATTACCATCTGTGGTATTGTAATCGTAAGCGGAGATGTTCTCCTGTGAATCACTCAAATTATCATGTTTCAAGGTAGATCCTCTTTTAAGACTACTAGAACTACTCATTCGCTAACATCAATAATCGCATGAGGTCTGTCCTGGAAAGGATACCTTTTACGGTGTCATTATCTGTTACCAGAACACGCCCTATATTATTGACAGTCATTATTTTGAATGCTTCCGCCGCATTTGAATTTGAAGGCAATGATATAACATCCTTTGTCATGACATCGGATACAAGGGTTGCATAGCGCTCATGCGGAAGTACATTGCGTATGTCTGTAAAGGTCACAATCCCTTTTAAAGAATTGCCCTTGATAACAGGATATCCCAGATGTTTATTCTCGAACATAAAATGAGAGAGATCCTCAACTGTCATTTCAGGAGCAACGGAAACCACTTCTTTTGACATTACGTCTGAAACCTTGTATTTTTCAAGGCTTACGGTTACAGTCGTTGACTTATCCTCTTCGGATGCACCGATGTAAACAAAAAATGCAATCAGAATAAGCCACGGATTCCAGAATAATCCGATGACACCCATAATAAAAGCGAACATCTTACCAAAGTAAGCGGCATAATGAGTGGCTTTTACATAGCTCATCCTTTTTGCGTACCATGCACGAAGAAGTCTTCCCCCATCCATTGGAAATGCCGGGATCAAATTGAAAAGTGCCAGTACTATATTAATAGAAGCCAGGATTCCCACCATCAGGTAAATTGAAGTATTACTGTAAGATGGTATGAATGAAATTGCCACCAGGTGCAATGCAAGAAGACCAAAACCTATGATAAGGCTTACCAGAGGTCCGGCAAATGCCATCTTGAATTCCTGGGATGGGTCTCTTGGAATTTCTTCCATGGAGGACACGCCACCGAATAGCAACAGAGTTATGTCCCTTATCTCAACACCATAACTCTTAGCTACGTAGGAATGACCCAGCTCATGGAGGAGAATACAGGCAAATAACAGTATAGTTGTTAAAAGCGACAAAGCATAACTTTCAGTAGCCGATCCGACATCCGCAAAACCATATGGTTGCGGATTTGTAGCAAACACAAGAGCAAAAACGGGAAGTATCAATAAAAAAGTGATATGAAGCTTAATAGGTATTCCCATAATGCTTCCAATCTTCAGTGAAGTATTCATGAGAACATGTTAGATGCATTCATATTTATCTTTATCTCATTTTTATTCAAAGTTAAATCCATAGAATGATATGTGTAGAATACTTTCACCCCGCTTGGCTTAAGAGTATATGTAAAAAAGATCTATTTTAGGTTAAGACAGGCAAGATGAACACACGCCTTACACGCTTCAAGGCCAGGTGCCATCTAGCCTTATCCCCTCACATTTTTCTTTTTCTGCTTTTTTCTTTTATCTTTATTCTGGAAAAAGATCAAATCTGGAATCTTTGCAATAAATACCTAAATTGTCTGAAGAACCTGTTTCAGGTCCTGCACAAAAGAATCTATCATTTCAATAGTTACATGCGGCATTATTACAAGACGCAAACCATGAGGATTCTGGGTTATCGAAACCTGCCAGTTGCATTCCTTTGCCAGCCTGCTTCTGACAAGGTCTGGTTCCGGAACTTCCAGTGCAACTACATTCATTACAGGTTCTATCAATGGATACACATTGATCTCTGCAAGTCTGCTCAGAAGATAACGGGTCGATTGCATACATTGAGAAACAGTTTTTCTGTAGCCCTCTTTTCCCATGAATTTTATAACCGCATAGGTCGCTGCAACAGCAGCTCCACTTCTGGTTCCTGTAAGAGTGTATTGGGTAGAAACTGTCAGGTAAGGTGTGTCTGCTTTCAGACTTTTCAGATAATCAGGGCTCCTGAACAGCAGGACACCGGATGGGATTGTGCTAAGGCCCATTTTATGTGGGTCAATAGCTATTGACGTCACGCCGGGTAACATGAAATCAAATTCACATGACTCATCAAGAAATGGAAGCACAAATCCTCCAAAGGCAGCATCAACATGCAGGAAAATTTTTTTTTCCCGGGCTATTTCAGAAAGTTTTTTGATGGGATCGACCTGACCAAATTCTGTTGAGCCAGCTATGCCAACAAGACCTATTGTATTTTCATCTATAAGAGATAGAACTGAATCAATCGAAACTCTTAAATTCTGATCAAGGCTGGCTTTTCTGAGTTCAACATCCAGAATGTCAGATACTTTATCGAAAGAAAAATGAGCTGAATCCGGAACAACGAGATTAGGCCTGTCACATTTTGATCTTTGCATGAAAAGATTTCTCATGGAACGTATGGCCTGGATGTTGGATTCAGTTCCACCTGTAGTAGTGTAGCCTGCTGCATCAGGATGATGCAAAAGATGACTTAGCATACTGAGTACTTCTTTTTCCAGATTGTAAGTCCCTTTAAAAAGACCAAAATCACCCATATTTGATTCTATGAATTGCATATGAGCCTGAACAGCTATTTCATGAGGATAAGTACACATGGAACTTAAAACTCTATCATATTTGAAATCCTGGGATTTTGATTGATCCAGAATAGAAATGATTTCCTTTCTTTCCAAGCCTTTTTCATTCATTTGAAAGCATGAATGATGCAGGATATTTAAATCAATTTTGTTCCGGTTTATTGAGAGACCCCATTATTTCAACTGGATAATGCAAATTTGAAAAAAATGTAGTTTTTCGGTTTTACATATTTCAGAACTTTAGACATAAGAGCTACCCCATTGTTTCAACTGGAACATACATAAAGAAAGTGATCAAGCTGAAATTTTGCTAAATTACCTGTTAATTCAAAGAAAAGTTTATATAGAATTAAATTGATAAGAACACTGCCATCTTTTTTTCAAAATTATTAAAAAGATAGTTCACATCTTTTTTTTCTATTCCAGTTGAAATCATAGGGTCACTGTGGTTTATAAACTTTCCAGTTGAAACAAAGGGGTTAGTTTCCATGAGAAATTAAGTTGCTTATATACAGCACCTATCAATACTTTTATATTGTTTTGACAGATACTGATTTTTTTACATCATATCTTTTTTATATCATGTTCCAGTTGAAGTGAAGGGGTCTAAACCATAACCATTAATAACCTCAACTTCCAATGTAGCGTTTGGAATGAGAGAGTAAATCCAATCTCGTTGTTCATATCATTATAATAACATTCATTTATCTTTTAATTTGACAGGATCGGGTGAAATAGTAAATGCAAAGTAAATCATTAGATGGTCTTTTCCAGGAATTATTGGAAAATGAACCTATTTTTAAAAACAAAGAGGTTTTAAGACATTCTTACACTCCTGATTCTCTTGTCCACCGTGATGTCCAGATCAACAGTCTTGCATCAATTCTTGTTTCAGCTCTTAGGGGAGATACACCTTCTAATATTCTCATTTATGGAAAAACAGGTACCGGCAAAACTGCTGTTACCAGAAATGTTGGAATCGAACTTGAAAGGAAAGGTGAATCACTCGGGATTTCATGTAAAGTTGTTTATCTGAATTGTGAAGTGATCGACACCCAATACAGGCTTCTTGCAAACCTAACTCGCCAGTTTGGAGAAGATGTTCCTATGACAGGTTGGCCGACAGATCAGGTCTTCTTTAAATTCAAGGAAACTATCGACACTGAAAAACAAGTAGTCATTATTATTCTGGATGAAATTGACAAATTGATCAAGAAAGGCGATGACGTTCTCTACAACCTTTCAAGGATCAATACCGATCTCAAAAATTCAAAAGTCAGTATGATCGGCGTTTCAAATGACCTCAAATTTACTGAATTCCTTGATCCCAGAGTAAAAAGCTCTCTTGGAGAAGAAGAAATTATTTTCCCGCCTTATGATGCTGACCAGATAAGCGATATCCTCAATGAAAGAGCTCTAATCGCTTACAAGCCTGATGCTCTGGATGAAATGGTCATTCCTCTCTGTGCTGCCTTTGCAGCTCAGGAACATGGTGACGCAAGACGTGCCCTTGACCTTCTCAGGGTTGCAGGGGAAATCGCAGAAAGGGAGAACCTATCTCGTGTTGAAGAGCAACATGTCAAAGGCGCTCAGGAAAAGATCGAGGTCGATCGTGTAGTTGAAGTTGTACGTACTCTCCCAACCCAGTCAAAACTTGCGCTTTACAGCGTAATGTTGCTGAGAAACAATGGTTACAAGAATGTTACAACCGGGGAAGTCTACAATGTATATCGCCAGTTATGTTTGCAGGTGGATATGGACATCCTTACACAGCGCAGGGTGACAGATCTCATGTCAGAACTGGATATGCTCGGAATAGTCAATGCTGTTGTTGTAAGCAAAGGCAGGTATGGAAGGACAAAGGAAATAGTATTGAGCGTACCGATAAACAGCACAAAGAAAGTATTGTTTGAGGATTACAGGCTCAAACCACTGGAATCGTTCAAGCCTGTTTTAACAACTCAATTACATCTATAACTATACTTCAAAAATTCAGAAGCTTGGAAGCATCAATCTGAGATATCCCAGATATGGGATCTTATAACGTGCGATGCCTATGATCCATTCTTCTTTAACAGGCATCTGGTAGCTTACCTGTCCCTGTTGGTCATAGTACTTGTTCGTTACTTTGTTGTCACCTTTTGTAATGTATCCGGCGTAAGGTGCAGCAGGTCCTCCTTCCCACATAGCTTCTCCCTCTTCAACGTAATACATTGCTCTGTGAATTATAGGAGTCACGCCTTCCTGTCCATATGGCTTGTATAATATTACATCTCCGTAATAATCAAAGGATGTGTAATTATTCGTGCCGTCTTCATATGTGACAACATGTGTCCGGTCAATACTCTGAATGAAAATGATATCCCCAATATTCATATGAGGTTCCATGCTACCTGATTCCACGGCTACCATGGGAGTCCACATCCCAAAGACCACTTGAGAAAAAGATGCAAATATCAATACGGCTAACAGGACGGTTAGAATGTCCCTAGCAAGTGAAACAAAGAAATTATCACTTTCTCTGAAAGTGTGAAAAGCGTCTTTTAAATCCATTGTTCTTACCTATGTTCTGCCAAGTGAAAGAATGTATTTATGAGTTAAGGAATATATTTGCAAAAAATAAAGTGTTTATGGTTTAAAGTCGTTTTGTAAGTTATGTTATTGTAAGATGATCTACATTTTAATCTGCTATCATTATGAATGAAATTGATGTTCTAACTGTCTTTATTGAAGAAGGCTATCAGATAAGTCCTAAAGCAGTGGACCTTATTTGCACCCATTGTTCCCCGAAGGAACTTGTGGCATACATACTTGATAATATCGATCTTTCCGTGCTTGTAATTGATGTTGATCATATTGATCTTGAAGGTTTTAGTGGCCTCCTTCCGATGGAAGAAAAAAGCTTCAGTCCATCTTCAGAACCAAGTTCACAAGATGAGGAACTCAACAATAATTACAATAATTACAATAATTCTTCTTCTTCTTATCAGCCATCAGCCAGTTCTCCGAAGGCTGTAGGCAGTGTTTGCTATTCCAACAACCCAGTCTCCATACTTTCTGATATCACGGACAATTCCACCTGTGTCGGTGAATACATGGAATTTGTCCAGTTCTTCAGAAACCGATACAGCAGGATCAGTGATATAATCCGTGGCAGAATAAATGCCCGTCCTATAGAGAGCCTGAAGACAGGTAAAAGGACAAATTTCAGGGGAAGCAAGGAAGCTGGCGAGATATCTGTAATTGGCATGATATCTGAAATAAAGAGCACAAGCAATGGCCATAAAATACTGGAAGTTGAAGATCCTACAGGCTCATTTTCAGTTCTTATACGTATGGCAGACAAAGAACTCTATGAGCAGGCAAGTCATCTGGTGCTGGATGAGGTTGTTGGTTTTACAGGCAAGCTCACAAACGATGGCAAGCTCATGATAGTCCAGAAGATAATCCTTCCGGACCTCCCGAATACGACTATCAAGAGGAGCGGAACCGTCGGGAAGGCAGTCCTTACATCCGATATACATATTGGGAGTACGACTTTTCTTGAAGAGCCATGGGAGAGATTCCTTGACTTTTTGAATGGTGACACTGACAATGAGGCACTGGCAGCCATTGCAAAGGAAGTGCGTTATCTACTTGTCGCAGGCGACCTTGTTGACGGGGTTGGCATATATCCGGGACAGGAACATGAACTTTCGATCCTGGATGTCTATGACCAGTACAAAAAAGCAGCCGAATATTTTTCAAGGGTTCCCAGTCATATCCAGATTATCATTTCTCCTGGAAACCATGATGCTGTCCGCCAGGCAGAACCCCAGCCAAAATTACCCGAAATAATAAGAGCGGATTTCCCTGATAATGTGACATTTGTGGGCAATCCTTCAATTGTGGATCTGGATGGTGTGAAGGTTCTTCTTTATCACGGACGTTCCATTGACGATCTGGTTGCCTCGGTTCCAGGTGTCTCATATAGCGACCCCACCAAGGCGATGGTGGAAATGATGAAATTCAGGCATCTCTCCCCGATCTATGGAAGCCGCGTTTCCATTGCACCTGAAAAGAAAGACTATTTTGTTATTGGAAATGTGCCTGACATTCTCCACTGCGGCCACGTGCACACGGTGGGTGTTGAGTGGTACAAGAATGTCCTGCTGATAAATTCCGGTACATGGCAGGACCAGACCGAGTTCCAGAAAAGGGTAAATGTCGTTCCAACCCCTGCACAGGTTCCTGTTGTGGACCTGGCAACTCTCAAAACTACCATTTTGAAATTCGATGAATGATTCTCTTTGATTTCCAGTGGAACCAGGTCTGGAAGTCTGGAAAATAAAAAATAGAAAATAGGAGAACAGCAAACTCTCAGTTTTTCTGTTCTTTATCCTTTTCCTGTATCCTGAGTATCGTATGATTCATTGTCTGCTCAGGGCATATAGTTACACAACGCCTGCAGCTTGTACCAAGACAGTGCTGGCTGTCAATATTGGCAAATCTCTGTCCGTCCTTTTCAATGATTACAACTGCATCCTCAGGGCATTCTTCTTCGCACTTGTGGCAAAGAATACATTTTTCCACCGGGGCTTCAAGAGTTATTCCGATATTTGTCACAATATCAAGACCAAGGGTTCCGACATCATCAATATCCTTGGAAACCCTTTTTTCTATCTCCGTTTTTTCCAGGTCCTGTGGGAATACGGGAATTCCATACATTTCCAGCATCTGTTTGTACATTTCAGCAGGCATTCCATGCTGCCAGGTCGAAAGTTCGCAGACATAGATATCCTTGAAAGTTTCACTGGTAGCCATCATAAGATGATCTGCATGTATCTTGTTTGCAACAGCAACAACCTCATCGAGTTTTGACCTGTCAATTGCTATTTTTCTTGCAAGACCTATGGAAGTATTACCGAACTGGACGATACCTTTGGAGAAGCCGGGAACAGAACCAATATGTCTGGCCTTGTCAGCATCAACATACGTACCTGTTGCCCCCGACATGTATGAATAACGCAGGTCTTCGTATTTCATTCCAGATTCGACCATCAGGGTCATGTGTGCCGCTCTTATGGCTCCGATGGCCTTACCAACCTCCTCTACATCCTTGTTGGTGATAACGATACTATCCCCAAGTATGAGTTCTCCATTAGGCAGCTGGGGTAGCTTTGTTATGAGTCCCTCTTTCAGTGCAAGAGCTATTGTCGCGATCACGCCTGTGCCGGTGATCCCCTTGGGTCTTACTATGCAACCTTCAATGCAATCTCCTGTAATCGGATCAACGAGGGGGCCTTTTATGGGAGTCATTGTATCGTCGAGTACGGTGAGCCGCCACCATTCTCCTTCGCTGTTCACATCGCTTATGGCCCTGGGACCTGCAAGCATTCCGCATGCGATTCCCTGTCCCTCGATAGCAGGACCTGCGGCTGCACTTGCGGTCATTATCCTGTCACCTATCTTCAGTGCCATTTCGGCATTCGTGCCGTAATCAGTTACAAGACATGGCTCTGTCTGGTGAATGAAATCCGTTTCCAGCATCATGGCAAGAGCATCGGCACCGATCTCGTGTTTGATTGCAGGAGGAACGATGATCTCACAGTTATCCATTTCAAAGATGCCTTTGAATATCTCATTTGCCGGGAATATCCTGGCATCCCTTTTGATATCCTGAACCCCAAGAGCTGCCTGTTTGTTCTCACCTGCATATGCAAGGTCCCTTATCTCCATATTCTGGAAGAGTGAGAGTTGTATGGGATTTCCGCAGACTGCTATACGTTCTATCTTGTCAGGTTCAACATCGAATTTTTCCAGTATCTCCCTTACAGTTTCAATGATCAGCCTGTGGGCAACATCTCTTCCGGTACTCATGGCAAAATCAAGGTGGTCCATGACATTTCCACCGGGAAGCGGATGACCCATTGTTATCACGGTCTTTACAGTCTCTTTCTTATCTAGATCGATAAGTTGTGACCTGAAACCACTTGTTCCAAGGTCAAGGGATATCACATACATGTTCTCTACACTCCGTTAGTTCTCACTTATTGGTTCTGGATCACAGAATACAGCATTGAAGCAACTCCTATCACAAGAGGCTCCATCACAAGATCGACACGATACTTCCTTCCCACCTCAGGAGGCAGCCCGCATGGTATTCCCGGAGTTGAGACAAGACATCTCTCCTCTATCATACCTTCTGATATCGTGTCTGCATTTGGGGTGGCTTCGAATACCATGGAAAACTTCTTCCTGTCATCGCTACAGTAAGGCTTTATATTCAGTTCGTCCACTGCCTTTTGAAGGAATTCCTTGTTGGGGTCGCAGGCATAGACATTGAAACCCTTGTTCACGAGGTGGCATGCTCCTGCATAACCGACCCTGCCAAGTCCGATGACCAGTATATCCTTTGAACTGGCTTCCCTGAATCTTGAAGCGATATCCGCATATATCACACCTGTAGCCACATGGTTGCTGACTATCTTCTCGTTCCTCAGGTTGTGTGCAGTGAAAATATGGTCATCTGCCATCATTATTATGTCAGCTCCCTGGGACACGGCTTCATAGTAACCTGTAACATCCGGATGTTCTGTTACGAATCCTTCAAAACCGAAGTACTGGGCTATGAACAGAAGGGATGATGTAAAATTGCCGATGACCCCGTTTCCTGCGGTGATGGGTATGATACCTACTTTTTCAGAACCGGGCTTTGTTCCGTAGAGTGCTTCGCATATTCCCCTTATGTCAAGACCTGTGACCCTTCTGGCAATCTCATCATTTTCTTCAAGCTGAATGGAAAGGTTTTCCAGGTCTTCTGGTGTCAAAAGTGCCATTTTATACCTCCTGTGGGTTCTTCCGGAAATGTTGAGTTATCATTTCCATTCCGTTTTGTCTCACTTTTTCAGTCTCTTCCCTGTCGGCTCCCCGGCTTATCAGGGTGAAAACGCTATTCATGTTCTTACCTCTGGACTCGAATATCTCAAGATTCTCTGAAGCATGGAACTGTACATATTCGTCACCCTGTGAGAGCACATGCTCACCAACAGGTTTCAGGTTCCCATTCTCAAGAAGCATATGTTCATAGATGCAGTAGTTCCTCTGCGCAGCTATCTCCATCTCCTGCACACCTTCTGAAAACGCCTGCATTAGCAATTCCACAAGGTTGATTCCTGTGGAATGGTAAACAGCCGTGGGTGTCTGGCTCGGGAATCTTGCATCTATCTCCAGCACCTTCAGACCCTGGGGGCTGTCTATTGCCTCTACATCCATTATTCCCCGAAGGTTGAGGTTCTTTGCCAGCTCATGACTTATCTTCCTGAATTCAGGGTAGTTCTCAATGGGAGTCACCATGTGGCAGTCGTAGGTTCCATCAATGTGTATCTTCGTTTCCTTGACAACTGCAAAGTTCCTGCCATCCCCGATAACCTCAAGGGAAACAACATCACCCTCAACATATTCCTCGATGAGCATGGACGGGTCAAGTCCTTCCAGTCCCCTGTCATCATATATTATAGAGGTTCCAATGCTGCTGCTTTCGCAAGGAGGCTTTACAAAATAAGGTGGTTTTACAGGTTTATCTGCAGGAGTTGGTATGCCAATGGATTTGAAATAATCCTTTGAACGCTTCTTATCCATGCTTACATAATAAGCATCAAAATCGAAGAGTATGGGACATGCCAGCTCGTTCTTAATGCTCCTGAGGAACTCTATGGTCCTCAGGTTTTCATTTACCGGAATGATGGCATCCACATTTTCTGAGAGTTCCCTCAGTTTTTCGGGTTTCTCGGTTATGTCAAAACAATGGAAACTGTCCACAACGTTGCGTATAAGGGGTTTGGCCCTGCGGTCTACAAGCACAACATTCATGCCGGCCTTATGTGCCAGGTAGGTGACCTCAAAGCCCTGTAATTTGCCACCGATGATGCAGATGGTCTTCATATTGCCACCAACGGTACTTGAGCTGACTTTCCGGTGGACTTTTCTATTATCCTGTTGAAATCAGCCTGGCTTGCAGGCTCCATACCCATGGTCCTGAGCCTCTTAACAACACTTTTCGGATCCCTGTCCCTTTCTTCCAGTTCCCTGTCATAATTCACAACGCCTTCAAGTGAGGAATCGGATGGTATTATCGATGTGACAACGTTTGCACCTGCATTAAGGCGGTGGACCATGCCATCAATTCCTTCCAGGTCAAGGGATGCCGGTATGAGCCTGTCCGGGAACATCAGCCTTAGTATTGATATTATCTTCAGTTCTGAGAAACTGGATTCCTGGTTTACTTCCTCAAGAGGGGTTCCTTCCTGTGGAACAAAAGTCATAACACGCACCATGTCCGGCTTGTTCTTCTCCATACCTCTCAGGGACTTTATGGTGGAATCGATATCATTTCCCACACCTGTGAGTATTCCGTCTTCCACACAGTATCCGATATTCTTGGCGAACTGTCTTGCATGCATCCTTTCTTCAAATGACTGTCCTACCCTCAGTTTCTGGTAGAGCTCACGGTCATGGGTTTCCTGGTACAGAGCAAGGAAGTCAGCCCCGTTTTCACGGAGTTTGCTTAGAGTTCTGTCATCCATGACACCGGGAGAGATCATAATGGGTAATCCCATTTCGTCTTTCACTGTTCTCACAATATCAACGAACTTATCCGGGTCATTGTGGAAATAGGGGTCTTCTCCCATGGTCAGGTCAACCATGTGAATACTCTCATTCTTCAGTGCCCTGCAGATATTACGTATCTCCTCCATATCAAGGCGGTATCGCTGTATATCATTGCATTTGTTGTAGTAGCAGAAAGCACAGTTGTTCTTGCAGTAGGTTGAAAAGTAAACGAAACTGTAGAGAAATACCTTGTTTCCAAAGAAATGGTCTCTCACTTTTCTTGCCACATAGTGCAATTTCTGGATATCTTCTTCTTCCGTCAGGGACAGCAGTTCCCTGATATTTCCATCTGTGAGCTGCTTTCCATTTACTATGTCCTGTGCAAACCTATCAAGGTCCCAGTAATCGATATTCTTTATCATGTTACTCCCTCACAGGTTTATGCTGATACCGTTGTAGTAGGATTCGGACCTTGCTGCACGCTTGATATTCTTGAAATCGTGCTTCGCCTTCAGAAGTCTTTCAAGGCCAAAACCGGCTCCTATCCAGGGTTTGTTCACTCCCCAGTCCATGTCCATTGGAATAGGACCTACAACGGCAGATGAGAGTTCCATGTTCTTGTGCATGATGTCGATTGTCTCGCCATAGACCATGCAGCTATCCTCCATTATCTCATAATCGATACCAAGGAACTCCAGGAACTCATCTATAATATACTCAAGATTATCCCTTGTGCACTTGGATCCCATCTGGCAGAAATTGAGCATGGTGAACTCTTCAAGATGGCTGTTCCCGTCTGATTCCTTGCGGTAGCATGGACCTATCTCAAATATCCTTACAGGATCAGGCAGTACGTTATCGAACTTTCGCAGGTGGTTGTACAAACCGGGTGCCAGCATAGGACGAAGGCACATGTTGTCACCGACCCTGAATATCTGCTCGGATAGTTTCTTGTCCTCGCCAACTCCCATTCTTTCCATATATTCGAAGGGAATTAGTATGGGTGATTTTACTTCAAGGAAACCCATGTCCACGAAGAATTCGGTTATTGTTCTCTCAAGTTTTCCAAGCAGGTTCTCGCGACTGTTTTCGTATACTTCCCGGATGTCTTTTTTCCTATCGGTCAGAAGTATGGATTCCAGTTCACCAAAGGAGCGCTTTTCCTTAGAGAATGATATCATCTCTCCAGGTCCCAGTAGTGAGAGTATCCTGGTCTTTTGTGAGGGTGTGAACTCCGTTTTCCTCGACTTTGTTTGCGGCTGGAAAGTCTTATCAGGTTTAAAAGGACTGGAACTGCTCTTACTTTGCTTCGGAGCTGAACTGTGGTTGGTGGAACTATTGGCAGTTGTCCCAGCCCTTTGTTCATTCTGAATGTGAGAAGGAGTGTTTGTTTTTATTTCCGGTTTGTTTATTGTTGCTGGTATTTCTTGTTTTACCGGCTTTTCAGGCTCTAAACGGAAAGAGCGAACTATTTTTATTTCAGATTCATCCTTTCTGGAGATTTTCTTTGAAAATTCCCTGATCCTGTCTTCTGAGAGACGACAGCGCTTACAGGGTTTCTGGAATTTATGATTCCTGAGTGACCTTGCGGATCGGCTTGATCTTGAATTGCGTACGGTGATTACTTCCCCGCAATCCATTTCGATTCGTATATATTTCTGGGATGTTTCACACTTCTGTATCCCATGAAGGTGTCCGTTGCGTGACACCCATAAACCGTTTTTGCTAATAAGTGTATCAAGTGGTTTCTTTTCCATGCTAACAGCTCCTGGATTATGACCTTTTTTCGTACTAATTCCTAGAATCCCAGGTAAGTTAGTATCCAATTGTGGTTCTTGTTGTTGAATGTCATTTCTTTGCTTCCTTTGATTGATAGCGATTTGATCCTGTCTTCAATTGGTACTCCGTATCAACGAAAGACACATTCTATGTTGGTAATCGACATATATATATATTGTCCATAAACTGCAGTATTTATAGTTTGTGTTTATAGGTTACAGTATACACGTATATACTTTTCCAAACAGCAGCTATATTTTTAATAAGTACACACCACTTGCTCCCTATCTCTACTAAAGGATATAGATCCATTATTAAAGAGATACCTTTCAGTAAAACAGAATAATATATAGCATAATTTGATGATATTATTTACAGGACATGTGAATTGTCATGAGATATGATAATTTTGTAATACCCAACACATCCGTAAAAATTACTTGTTTTAAGCAAATAACTATCTATATTTCAGCAAACTGACTGATTTTTGGGGAAGTGCAGGAATACCGCCCCGTATCCCTGCCTATGGATATAGACCCTTTTATTAAGGGACATTTTCCAGTAGAACAGAATAATATATAGCATGATTTGCTGTTATTATCTGTATGATATGTGAATTGTCATGGGGTATGATACTTAGTTATCTCTGAATGAACATGAAGATAAATTACTTCAAAGAAAACTTACCGTATTCTCAAATAAAAAGTCAAAATATTCCTTTTTACTCCAGCATTTTCTATTTGTCAGGGCGATTTTCCATCTGATACTTATATAGTGCTATTTCAATTGCTGTTCGCAGATCGTCTTCTTCAAAGGGCTTTAAAATATATCCATAAGGTTCTGTCTGTTTAGCTCTTTTAAGTGTTTCATCGTCCGAATGAGCAGTAAGATATATTATTGGTATATTGAACCTTTCCCGAATCGTCTGAGCTGCTTGAGTTCCATCCATATCTCCTTTTAGTCTGATATCCATGATCACAAGATCCGGAAGGAACCCCTCAGCTTTGTTAATTGCTTCTATCCCGGATGATGCAACACTGGGAATCTTATATCCGAGCTTTTTCAGTCTTTTCTTAAGCTCCAGGGCAACAATATTTTCATCCTCAACAACTAATATCTTTGCATTATTAATCTCTATTTCTTCCATCTTATTTCCTCTCTGCAAAATTTATGATAAATTCTGTTCCATGAATTGAGTTCAGTTCAATTGTGCCATCGATCTGGTCAACCAGCGTGGTCACAAGCTGTAAACCTAGAGATTCTGTATTTCTGTAATCTATATCCGGGGAGATACCAATTCCATTATCTTTTATTTTCAATAAAAAATCATTTTTCATAACTTTGAGTTCCACACTTATTTCCCCTTCTTTCATTTCAGGGAAAGCATGTTTTAGTGAATTTGAAACAAGTTCATTGATTATCATACCAAGTGGAACAGCTGTATCAACATTCAGATAAACATCCTCTACTTTTGAAATAAGCTTAATATCCTTATTTTCAGTTCCGCATGATCTGGATAGATAATTAATCAATTTCTCCGTGTAATCAGAAAAGTCAATACTTGTCATATCCTTGGATTGGTACAATTCTTCATGTATCAGAGCCATTGAACGTACACGGTTGCGACTATCCATAAAGGCCTCTATTACGTCCTGGTCCTCGAAATTATCAGATGCAAGATAGAGTAAACTTGAGATTACCTGTAAATTGTTCTTAACACGGTGATGTATTTCTTTCTTGCGTATGTTCTCTGCCTGAAAAAGTGCTTCTTCTACCTTTTTACGTTCAGTTATATCCATAATGATTCCCTGCAATGTGATCCTGCCGTAATTATCGCGTCTTGTAAACGTCCTTTCATCTACCCATCTCACATCGCCTGATTTGGTGTATATTCTATATTCGTAGTTCAGTTGAGCATCCTTTTTCATATAATAATTGGAGATATGCAAATGTGTTCTTTCACTATCATCCGGGTGTATGATGTCAGCATACTTGATAGTGTTCGATGTGAAATCTTCTACAGTATAGCCAAGTTTTGTGATATTGTCTGAAACGAATTCCACTGGCCAGTCAGTTTCTGTCTTCCATTTAAAAACTATAACGGGACTGTTATTGATTATGCTCTCCATTTCTTCTTTTAGCTCATTGGAATGTTTAAGTTCGTCAGCATATTTTTTGAGTTCTTTTTCCGTCTGTTTTCTTTTACTGATATCTCTTGCAATGGTGATAACTGCTTTATACCCATCAAACTTTATCATCCGGCTACTCAATTCTACTGGAAAGATAGTACCATCTTTTCTCATGTGGATTGTTTCCAATAGGTTGCTTTTGATTTTGCATAGTTCTTTTATAACTCTAAGAAAATCCTTTCCGCGGTTGGAAGCATCAATATCCATATGTGTCAGAGAAAGGAATTCATCGTGGGAATATCCCATTCTTGAACATGCCACCTCATTTACTTCCAGGATATTTCCTTGCATATCAGTAAGATATATTGCATCATTTGGACTTTCAAACAAAGTCCTGAATTTTCTTTCAGAATCCCTTAGAGCCTTCTCAGCTTTTTTTTGCTCTTGAATAGCCAGATCTAAAGAGTTTCTTGTTTTTTCAATTCCATCAGTGAGGATTTTGAAATCACCTTCACCCTGAATCTGAACATTGCGGGAAAAATCATTGTTTTGTATAGCAGTAAGTACATTGTTGGAATCTGCAATAATATTGTTCAGTGAATCTGCAAAATTATCCAATGTATCTCCCAGATGCTTGAATTCCCCTTTTATTTCCAGTTCGGTACGTGCTCCAAGTTTTCCTTTTGCAAGGGCATTTGTAACTCTGATAGATTCCCGTATCGGTGCTATCACAGCATCCAGGATCATATTAAGCCCGATTGGAATTTCTCTGAAGTCTTTTTCTACATTTGTTTTTGCTCTTGTATCCAATTTACCGTCAACGGCATCCTGAGCAATATTTCTAAAGTTCTTAACTATTTCATCTATAGGAGAAGTTATCGATGTTGCTATCAAATAAGAGACCAGGCCCATAAAACATATTGAAATAGTAGATATAATGACCAGACTGTTTCTGAGCTTGCTGACCCCGGCAAACATCTCTTCTTTTGGGACCACAAGCACAAAAGAGTAGTTACCTGTCCTTACAGGTTCGTAGAACATTATTACTTCTTCGCCTGTCACAGGATCGATAGTTTCAACACTTCCTCCCTTTCCCTTTTTGATATCATCTGCAGCAGATGATATTTCAGGAATGTCAAAATCGTAGAGAGTATGAGTGCCTATTCCCTTTTTGTATTCAGGATGAGATACCAGAATACCGGTATTTCCTGTAACAAATGCATAGCCTGTTTCAAAGGCTTTTATCTCACTTACCACATCATCGATATAATCAAGAGATACATCAACGCCTGCAACACCTATGAATTCATCATCTTTAAGGATAGGTACATCGTAGCTTACCATGAAGATACCCTGATAAAAATAAGGTTCTGTAACAATATCTTCGTGTGTTATTTTCGGAAGCTGATAGTAATCCTGGGTGTCATAGTTTACCAGGGGTTCAATTCCTATTTTTCCCTGAATAGTATTCCAGTAAGGTACGAACCTCCCGGTGGAATCATGGTATGGAGCATTGATATATTCATTGTCCTTTCCATCGAAGGCATTTGGTTCGTATCCTACATAAACTCCTGTAAGAGAAGGATATGTTTCAAGAACATTTTTGAGAATATTATTTACTTCTTCCCTGTCAGCAGCCGTATACATTTCCATTGTTTTGGCAATGGTCTGAGCAATGGCCATATTTGCCTTCATATCTCCGTCGAACTGATTCGCATAGTCCCTTGCCATTTCAACGGATTGAAGGTATGCCAGTTCTTTTTGTTGTGCTGTCACGGTTGTGATACTGACGGCAGTTGAAACAATAAGTACCAAAAAAACGCTAACGACTATGTATATGATCAACTTGGCTTTTATTGACATTTCATTCTGTTTCATTCACACACCTTCTCATACGTATTCATTAATATGTGTCGCAGAATTATATCAGCCTTCAAATGTTGAGATTTCATTTGCCATTTTTTGGTAATATCCGAACAGTTCTTCTCCCCAGTTTAGGGAACTCCGGGAAAAACTCATTATATCCCGGTGGTCGTATCTTCCATGACTACTGAAAAAACTGCCAGAGAACAAGTTATCCGTAACTATGATCGATGGAGGAAGTACTTCTTTTTTGTAAAGGAATAGTTTAATATCTGGAGACTGTTGTAGATTTTCCAGCTCTTCCTGTCTGTCTTCTTTCATTCTTTCAAATACAGACTCAGTGAGAATAATTGATATTTCAGTTCCGTTTTCTGCAAGTCCAGTGTAAAGTGGGGGATAAAATGGATGATAGATCGAAAAAACAGAATGTACATGTTTTGATTTCATAAGGGAGGTCGTAAATTCTGGCGAAGGTTCAAACATGTCGTTTAATCCTGGTTCCGCAATTATACAATTCTCTATTTCCCCCATTCTATCCAGCAGATATTGTGGTATTGCATTCAAGTCCCGTTTAACCCAATAATCCGTATCCTGAGTAAAGAGGTTTAAAATGCCATCTAATGGTTTTACGCTCTCTGCTATGAGTTTTCCAATATCTGACAGCTCATATATTCCTTCAGAGTTGCAAACCAGTTGCTCTTCCTTGAGTTCCTTTAGAGGGAGTATCAATGAACGCCAGGCAACACCAAAAGCCTCCTTTAATTCCTCAGGGTTCTTCGGACCATCCAACAATAGCAATAGTATTTTTCTTCTTTTTTCAGAGAACCAGATTGTTTCAGTTAGCGATGATTCCATTATATACACCTGAAAATCTACCCTTATTCAAGCTCTTTTATTTGATAGAGCTTTTTTGAATTATTTCTGTAATAGTCAAACAAATCATGACACCACTTTAAAGAACTGTCATCAAAACTGATTATATCCCTGTGATCATACCTTTCCTCCCCATTGAAAAGGCAAATATAACAAAACCAATCGGTCACAGTTATCATTGGTATTTTAGGGTTCTCTTTGCAAAGGAAAATGGTTGTGTTTTCCATTTCAATTAGTTCGGTGAATTGCTCAAGGTATTCTTTTCTTATCTTTTCCAAAGCTGGTTCTGAGAGGAAAAGTGATATATCTGTTCCGGATTCAGCTGCTTTCAAATAAAGAGATATAAATTCAGGATGAAGATATGAAACAAAAGTAGTGATAGTTTTCGATTTAGGAATATTATCCACAAATTCTCTGGGGAGTTCAAACATGTGGTTAATGTCAGGTTCGATTAAAAAATAATGTCCAATGTACCTGATTCTACTGAAAAGGTGGGCAGGTATTGCATCAAAATTCCTGCTTGTCCAGAAGTCCTTGTTCTCTTCAACAATCCTCGATGTTTCTATAAATGGCAGCATGTTTTTTACAATTATTTTTCCTATGACAGTCAAACTGAAATCTTCTTCTTCCTGTTTTATAAGGTTTTCATTCTTCAATGTCTTTATCTGGGGCATTATAGACCGGGTTGTAACATTGAGTGATTTTTTTATTTGTTCGATGTCCCGTTCCCCTTCATTTAATAGTAACAACAAATTCTTCCTTTTTTCAGAAAACCAAACAGTGTTTACAAGTGACGTTTTCATAATCATACTATTCCCACTCTGCTGTAATATTGCTATATTCGGGGACATTTGATTGTCAGTTACCTTAAACCCATTGGTCAAACATTTCATTAATACAAGTGCTTTTTTGCACTACTAATAACGTTTTGATCTTACCTTATATTAATTTAATTTATATGCAAATTCACATTGGTGTTTACAATTCACAAGCCCTGTGACATTACACATAGCTTTTGAAAATCACAAGCATCTTTTAGAAATACGCACTAAACTGAAATCTCTGTGTCTTAGTTGAAGTAATGATTGGGGAGCTATGTATCGCAATTATTGAAAAATCGGTATGGATTATGCTATATGTTCTAAGGTAAATCCTGTTTTTGTAGACGTTATCTAATTGGATAACTCTTCATCAGGTGGTTGTTTGCAGTAATTGTACCAGGTAGTTGCAATGCTGTAAAATCAACGATAATAGACTGTGTAATAAAGTAGACAAGGTGTATTTTAATGGGAAAACAAGAAATTTTAGACAAACTCAGAGACACTATAGTTGCTCAGGATATCAATGGCTGCGCTGCAGCCACTCAGGAAGCTGTGGACTCAGGTATCAGTGCTGTTGAAGCGATAGAAGGCGGCCTTTCAGTAGGTATGAAGATCATAGGAGATAAGTTTGAAGCAGCAGAGATCTATCTTCCACAGATCATGATGTCTGCAAAGGCTATGAATGCTGCAATGGAGATTCTTACCCCTATACTTGCGGATGAAAAGGTCGGAGAAGGCGTTGGAACAGCTATCACTTTTGTACAGGAAGGGGACATCCACGACATAGGTCACCGTCTAGTTTCAACCATGCTTGGTGCAAATGGTTTCAAGATAGTCGATCTTGGTGTTGATGTACCAAATGATACCATATTAGCTGAAGTCAAAAAGCTTCAGGGTAACAAAGTGATCCTTGTGGGATCCGCACTCATGACCACATCCATGCTGGGTCAGAAAGACACAGTGGAAGCTCTTGTAGAAGAAAACCTCAGAGATTCCGTAAAGATCATGTTCGGTGGAGCACCTGTTTCAGATGGATGGATCGCAGAGATCGGGGCAGACGCAACAGCAGAGAATGCAGCAGATGCAGCTCGTGTAGCATTAGAACTTATGAAATAAGGGGGTATATAATATGACATTTTCAAGATCATTAGATTGCTATGAATTCTACGAGCGTGCAAAGAAAGGTCAGAAGATGACCCAGGACGACTGG
>OBLN01000009.1_pt1:10000-86985 | contig 86985 bp, 70 predicted proteins | sample 1519301 | NCBI WGS metagenome assembly OBLN01 (sample SAMEA2452533, study PRJEB22499) | sediment metagenome | reverse complement strand
GAAGTGGTGAGCGGTGACTTGTGCCCTCTGGGTATTTATGCCCGAAAGGGTACTCTACTGCAGCCTTATCCCTTTTAAAATGAGAATAACCTCAAAACCCACACAAAATGGAAGAGAACCCCTTTTTTCAACTTCTTGCCTCTTCAACTTTCCAACTCTCCAACTTTTCAATTTTGGTTTTTTGTTTGCCTTTTGTTCGCAGGTGGGACAGGATTTGGCATAGTGGGACGTTATTATCCTGGTGAGTGGAGGCGATCATGTTGAACACGTTCCGCGCAGTTGGTTTTCATTCCCGTTCCCGGGGATCCATTGTTTACCGGGATATCCTCAATGCGGCCACGGATGCGTATGTGCGTAGTCATGGTTATGCGGTTCTCGGCGACCCGGAAACCCCCGCGTTCATGCGGCGGCTTTGCGGCGTCGCGGTGAGATGGCCCCAGGCGCCCCGGCTGGTCCCGGAGACTCCCGGGCCGGTGACGCGCCTGCTGGAAACGTTGTTCTGCTGTGTCCTGGGTGATGATTTCGCGCTGGAGGACAACCCGGGGATTCTGGCCAGCCATTAACCTGAGCGCCTGAATTGACAGCGGTGATGCCATGATGATAACATGGCTGCATTCAATCTTTTCCGGTGGTGAATCCATTGAACAGGGCAATTGCAATCGTGGCATCTACCTTGATCCTCGTGACCTCGGGGTTTTCTTTCAGCAGGAAGCCGGAGGCCGGCAGGTGGGAATCGGGGAACGACTTTCCGGTTTTTCTGCGCTTGTCGCCGGCATTGCGGTTCGAGCCGGAGCTTCGTCGTGCCCGGGTGGACCGTAAGCGAAGCGGGGGCGCCGAAGATGACTCCGGCCGCGATGAGGGCAAGCGTTTTCAACCTTCTCCCAGAGGCTGGCGGGCTTTCATTGAATGCGGCACGATCATGGGAGTGTCCCAGGCCAATTACTGGCGGCGTTATATCGACTGGGTGGAGGATTGGCAGTTCAAATTCAACTGGGATGATCAGACCCGGCGCCTTTTTACAGGTGACGGCTGGCGCTTTGATTCCAATTCCTTTTTTACCAATTGGGGGCATGGCGTGTCCGGGGCGATCTACTACAACACCTTTCGTACGAACTACCATTCCTGGTCCCGCTCTCTCTTATTTGCCTCGCTGGCATCCTTTTACTGGGAATTGCTGGTGGAATGGCGGGAAGTAATTTCCATAAATGACAATATTTTTACCACAATCGGGGGATTTCCGGTCGGTGAAGTGTTGTTTCAGACCGGTTCTTTTCTGCAATCCCGGACGAGTCCGTTCGCCAGAATCTTCGGGGGATTGCTCAACCCGATTCTGGCGTTCAACCGCTGGCTGGATCGCAAGCGGCCGTTTGCGGATCCCGTATTCGCCCAGCATGATTTCCGTTTTTTCGCAGGTCATCGCAGCGGTGAAAACCCCGCGGGAGAGCAGCAGCAGGGTTTCGCGGAATTCGGTTTGAGCGCGGACCTGGTGCGGGTACCCGGTTTCGGCCTGCCGGGGGGATTCAGTCAATGGCGCGCGGATATCCTTTCCAGTTACCTGGATATCCGGCTTTTACTGGGTGCCCACGGCTTGCAGGAGTACGAGATCCTGGCGCGAACCATGCCCTGGGGCTGGGCCTGGCAGGATCTGACTCCAGGCACGGATCATGATGTGTGCGGTCACAGCCTGCTGGCCGGACTGGTTACGGCCTTTGAATTGTATGGCCAGCGTCAGTATTGGGAATATGACCGCAAGGATCCTTTTTTCCGCCCGCCGGATTACGATCAGATTCCCCTGCCCACCCAGTTTTCGGACAAGTACTGCATGATTCACCTGGGCGGTCCTCGAGTTGAATGGCGGTATCACGGCAGGGGATTTCATGTAAAAACCGCCGCGGAAACAACCCTGGATTTCGGCATGATCGGGGCTTATGCGCTCAATGACTACACCAGCCCGCAATTCAACAGCTTGCTCACGGCGGCAGTGGATGGGCCGCTGGCGGGGATGAAATCCACCCTGGCCAATTATGGCTATTATTATGGCCTCGGTTTGACCGCTTCGCTGGAAGTTGTGCTGCGGATGGATCCGGGCGTGGAATGGTCGGCCTGGTTCCGGACCTGGGTGTCGAATTCGATTGAAGGGCTGGATCGCTTTGATGAGGATATCGATGATTCCATGAACATCAGGGACTCGCGATCGCGCCTGGGAACCTCACTGGGATATCGTATCCCGGGCACCCCGATTCAGATGCGCCTGACATATGAACATGTATCCCGGCGGGGACGAATGGCCGGAATTATTTCCCGGGAACGGGATTCCCGCCTCAGCATGCATTTGTGTTTCGGGCTTTAATCCGGGATCTCCTTTTGGCGCCAGGTCACAGATTGGACGGCCTTTTCGAATTTTCTGCGCGCGGCCTCCAGCTGGGGGTCACCGGCGAAGCGGATCATCGCCGGAGCTGCCTCAAAAAAGCCGGTTTTTAATTCATCCAGTCGGCGCAATACCGGTTTGAGCGGCGCCGGCGTCCGGTTGCGGGCAATCGCCTCGATCACTTGCGGCGATCCGGCCTGGATTTGCAGTGCGCTCGGCACGAGCTGCTCCATGGCGGCGCAGAAGCGATCCACTTCAGCGACCACGTCCGCGACGTTGCGCGCCGTGTTAAGACTTTTGGTGGTGTTGCTGATCAATTCCACCTGTTGCTGCATGATTTGCCGGACCTCCGCGTATTCGTTGTCCGAGCAGGCGACCAGGGCAAATACAATTCCCAGACTGGTGGAAATGACGGCAAGGGCATGATTCATGAAAAAAACCTCCACAGGATGAATCCATTCTAAACAGGTGGAAAAGAATGGTCAACTGGTTGAAGTGTCCCCGTTGCCGTATTTTTTATGAATCGACTGAATCAGGGGATAGGCGGCGAAAAAAGCATCCACAACCGCGGGGTCAAACTGGCTTCCCCGCTGACCCTGGATATATTCAATGACATCTTCTTCCTTCCACGAGGGTTTATAACTCCGTTGCGACATCAGCGCGTCATAGACGTCCGCCAGGGCCACAATGCGTCCGAATATGGGGATCGCTTCTCCCCGCAATCCCGGCCCCAGGCGCCGGGGAGGGTGGGCAAGATCGCTGATGGCTCCGGGGTATCCGTTGCCATCCCAGCGCTCGTGATGGGAAATCGCAATCTGTGCGGCCATTTCGTCCCAGTCGGAGGTGATGTCCGTAAACAGGCGCGCCCCATACAGGGTATGCAACTGAATGCGGCGGAATTCCGCGGCGGTCAACCGGCCGCGTTTTTTCAGGATTGAATCACTGATGCCGATTTTTCCGACATCATGCAGCATGGCGGCGATGCGCAGCAGGTCACGGGTGCGTTGGATCTCGTTTTCGTCGATGCCGTGATCCCAGGCCCAGCGGTGGTAAATTTCCACGGAGAACGCGCCCACACGGTTGACATGCGGCGCCGTTTCGGTGGGGTCGCGCAGCTCCGACATCTTGATCATGCGCAGGATGATCTCTCGTGTCAGCAGCGCTTTTTCAATGGCGACCGCCGCCAGGTTGGCAAAATAGGTGACAATCGCTTCGTCGTCGCGGTTGAAAGTCGCGTTGCCGCTTTTCCGGTCCCGGGGATTGATGATCTGCATGATGCCCATGATCCGTTCCCTTGAATTCAGCAGCGGAACCGTGAGCACGGACCGGGTGCGGTAACGGGTCATCTGGTCGAAACTGGGGTTGAAGGTGTAGGGGACTTTGGAAGGCAGATTGTAGACGTCATCGATGATCAGGGGCCGTTGGGTAATGGCTACATGCCCGGCGATGGATTGGTGATCCATAGCCAGTTTTTGATGCTGGTACTGAAACCCCGGAGAATGCCTGGGGCCGGCCAGGCTGTCATTCTGCACATATTCGAAACTCAGGCGGCCGTCGCGAACCAGGTATATGGAACCGGCGTCTGCGGATGTCAGATGGCGCGCCTCCCTGAGCACATGATTCAGCAGCGAATCAAGGTCCCGGTAGCGATTGATGCGTTTGTTGATTTCCGTGATGCGAAGAATACTGTCTCGCTGCAATTGACGCGCCAATCACTTCCTCCCCTGGCTTTATAAACGGATCCGCCGTGGTTGTCAATCCATTGATTGCTTCAGTTCCCGGGAGCCGGTATAATCCCGACTGGATCGCTGTCTGTCGGATTTCCGATCAGGCGTTGGTTTTGTTGAACAGGAGGTGGAATGGAACTGACAACCCGTTGGCTGGACGGCATGGCTTTTGAAACGGATCTGGACGGGCACAAGATCATCGTGGACGCCAACCCCGAGGTGGGGGGGCGCGACCAGGGGCCTTCACCCAAGCCCCTGGTCCTGGTTGCGCTCGCGGGATGCACCGCCATGGACGTGATCTCCATTTTGAAAAAGATGCGCCAGGAAGTGGAGAGTTTTTCCGTGCGTACCCGCGGGGAAACCACGGATGAGCATCCCAAGAGATTCACGGCGATTGAAGTGACGTATGTGTTTGAAGGGGCCGGACTCTGTTCCGACAAGGTGACAAAAGCCGTTTCCCTGTCTGAAGAGCGGTATTGCGGGGTATTCGCCACCCTGCGGCCGGGAGTGGATATCCGGCGCCGCATCATTCTCAACGGGAATGAGCTCGCCTGATCCGCGCAAGGCCGCGGATCTGCTGGAACGGATCCGGTCCCAGGTGGAAACACTGGCGCCGCCGGTGGCTGCCTTTGAGAAAGGAATTCGCGACACACCGTTCCGCGTTCTGATATCGGTCCTGCTCAGCTCCCGCACGCGTGATCCGGTTACGCTTGCCGCTTCCACAAGGCTGTTCTCACTGGCCGCAGACCCGGAAACGATGGCACGCCTGAATCGCGAACAGGTGGAGGGCGCCATTTTTCCGGTGGGATTCTATCGCCGGAAAGCGTTGCGAATCCTGGAAATCAGCCGCAGCCTGACGGGAATGGACGGCCGGGTGCCGGAGGATGTGGACACGCTGATGTCATTGCCCGGGGTGGGACGCAAGACGGCCAACCTGGTCCGCTCGCTTGCTTTCGGTATTCCGGAAGTAGCCGTGGACATTCATGTTTTCCGCATATCCCGGCGCCTGGGGTGGTCCTTGGGAAAAACTCCCGGGGATGTGGAAACGGACCTGAAGCGATTATTCCCGCAGGAATTGTGGAACCGGATCAACCGTGTGCTGGTCGGGTTTGGACAGACCCTCTGCCTTCCCCGCCGGCCCCGTTGCGCGGAGTGTGCCATCCATACCGAATGCGCCTGGTACAAGGCGCTGAAAGAAAGCTCTTCTACGCAAGAATCTTGCTGAAAAGAATGACCAGGATCAGGCACGGGGCTACGTAGCGGATGGCGATTACCCATAAAAAGGCCAGCCGGAAACGTGCGGCGCCCTGGCCAATCTCCAGCAGCGCGTTACCGCTTTTCCATACCCAGCCGACAAAAATGGCGATCAGCAGGGCCCCGATGCTTAGCGCGAGGTTTCCCCATACAAGGTCCCAGAAGCTCAGAAAATCAGTATGAACCAGCGGCAGGCGAGTGAGAAAGCCCACGCTTCCCTGCGACAGCGCCGCGGGGATTCCGAATGCCAGGCAGATGGATCCGGCTATCCAGGCCGCGCGCTTCCGCGACCAGCCGCGTTCATCAATAAAATAGGCCACGGGAACTTCCAGCAGGGAGACCGTTGTGGTCAGTGCGGCGATTGACAGCAGCAGAAAAAAGAGCGGTCCGAAGATCTGGCCCAGCGGGATCTTGGCGAAAATCACGGGCAGGATGTTGAATACCAGGCCGGGCCCTTCGGCCGGATCCATTGCCTGCGAAAATACTGCGGGGAAGATGATGAATCCGGCCATAACGGCGATCATTGTGTCACAAAGGCCGATCCAGCCTGCCGACGCGGGAAGGTTTTCGTTTTTCTTGACGTAGGAACCGTAGGTCATCATGGTGCCGATTCCCAGGCTCAGGCTGAAGAAGGCCTGCCCCATGGCCGCAATGATGACCGATGGCGTGATCAGCGAGAAGTCGGGCTTCAGGTAAAATTCCACTCCTTTCATGGCGCCGTTGAGGGTCAGGGAGCGGATCATCAGCAGCAGGAGTAATCCCAGCAGCACGGGCATCAACAATTTCGACCAGCGTTCGATCCCGGTGGCAATGCCCCGGGAAGTTACGTAGACGGTGAGTGCCAGAAAAACCGCCAACAGGAAAATCTGCAGCGCCGGTGAAGAAGTGAAGGCCTCGAAGGTTTGCCGCGATACGGTTGCCGCGGCGCCGTTCGCAACGGCCAGGCGATGGAACTCGCCACGCAAGGCTTTTACGAAGTAACCCACGGTCCAACCCGCAATGACGGCATAGTAGGAGAGAATCATGAAACCCGCGGTTACGCCGAGATAGCCGACTCCTTTCCACAGCCCTCGAGGAGCGATGGCTTTGAACGCGCCAACCGGGTTCCGGTTGGTGGCGCGTCCCATGGCGGCTTCGGCCAGCAGCACCGGGAGGGCGAGCACGATGATGGCGGCCAGGTAGATCAGCAGGAACGCCGCACCGCCGTTTTTTCCCGCCATGTACGGGAAACGCCAGATATTCCCCAATCCGACTGCTGATCCGGAGGCAGCCAGGATGAATCCGATGCGTGAATTCCAATTACCGCGCTTGGCCATGGCCATTCCCTCCGTTCGAGATGCCCGAAGCGGGCTGGAATCTGGTACTAACACAGGCCGTATGGCTTGTCAAACGGTCTTCGGCGCCGGTTGACCGCTTTCTCTGCTGGTGTATAATGCGGATGGTTTTTCCTGAAGGCTCAAGGAAAACGAGGAGAAAACATGCGTCAGCGGGTTTTTGGCTGGATCTCTTTGCTGCTCATGTCTGGATTTGTATTCGCGGACGCTGTTCCCAGGCAGATACTGCTCTCGCGTATTTTTTATCAGAGCCTGCAGCAATGGCACTACGCCGGGGTGAAGGTCGATGATGACTTTTCCCGCAACGGATTTCAACACTATTTCCGGGCCCTCGATCCCAACAGGCAGTTTTTCACTGCCGGAGACCTGGCGCGTTTCCAGCCGTTCCTGCACCGACTGGATGATCACCTGGCCCAGGGTGACTTCGAGTTGATGTCGCTTGCGGCACAGAAGCTGCGTGAGCGCATTCGCATGATTCATGAGTTCCTGCCGCGACTGGTTCAGGAACCATTCGATTTTTCGCGATCCGAAGAGGTCGAGTTGGATGGAGAAAAGCGTGATTGGGCCTCTGACCGGACGGAATTGCGGGAATACTGGCGGCAACTGCTGAAACACCAGACCCTGATCCGCTTTCTCGGCCGCCCGGAAGAGCGCAAAAAAGACGCCGCCGCGGTCACCGGGCTGCTGGCGGAAACGCAGGCTGAATCGCTCAAAGCTTACATGGATATGCTGGAACGCATGCTCAAGTCCAGTTCCGAAGACGACCTGGCCCGATACCTGAACGCGATTCTGGGAGTCAGTGACCCGCATACGTCCTATTTTCCCCCCAAGGAGCGCGAAGATTTTGAAATCGAGATGACGGGAAAACTGGAAGGGATCGGTGCATTGCTCGGGGAAGCGGAAGGCTATGTGGAGATCGTGAGCCTGGTTCCCGGTGGACCTTCCTGGAGGCAAAAACAACTGGAGCCGCGCGACCGCATCCTCAAGGTGGGGCAGGGCCGCAGCGGGCCGCTGGAAGACATCGTGGGCATGCGCGTGGAAGATGCCGTCAAATTGATCCGCGGCCCCAAAGGCAGCGTGGTGCGCCTGGTGGTGCGCAAAGCGGATGAACGGATCGAAGAAATTGTTATTGAGCGCGATGTAGTGGTGATTGAGGAAACGTTCGCGCGCTCGGCCGTTATCCGCGCTGAAACCGCTGATTCACGCATGGGGTATATCTATCTGCCGCGGTTCTACAATGATTTTCAGGACGAAAGCGGGCGCAATTCCACCCGTGATGTGCGCCGTGAAATAGAGAAGTTAAAGCGCCAGGGAGTTTCCGGCATCCTCCTGGATTTACGCGGCAACACGGGCGGGGCCTTGACCGACGCGGTCCGCATTGCCGGCCTGTTTATCGAGAAGGGGCCGGTGGTCCAGGTCAGAGACCGCATCCGCGGGACCCAGGTGCTGAACGATCCGGATAAAGATATTGTATATACCGGACCGCTGGTCGTGATGATAGACCGGGTCAGCGCGTCCGCCTCGGAAATCGTGGCCGCGGCCATGCAGGATTACAACCGGGCCCTGGTGGTCGGTGGAGCTCACAGCTTCGGTAAAGGTACGGTGCAGCAGATGATCGACCTGGATCGGCTGGTTCCGGAACAGGCGGAGAAGTTGAGCAGTTCCCTGGGGGCGCTGAAATTGACGGTACAGAAATTTTACCGCGTCAATGGTGAATCCAACCAGTTTACGGGAGTCCGGCCCGATATTTATATCCCCAACTCCTGGTCGCACCTGGAGATCGGCGAGCAGTACCTGCCTTTTGCCCTGAATGGCGATCGCGTGAAAGCACTGGAATTTCCCCTGTACGCCGCAATCACGCCCGACCTGCGCGAAGGCTTGCGCGATCGCAGCCGCGAACGCATCGCCGCTGATCCCTACTTTATCGAGCTGGCGGAGTACATCCGCCTGGCACGCGGCAACCGTGAGAATACGCGCGTGACGTTGAACCTGGAGCGGGCCCGGAGCCAGCGTGCGGAATTGCGCCGATGCCTGGAAGAGTTGAGAGAGCGCCGGGAAAAGGGCTCCGGCCTGGTGTTTCCCGAGCAGCTGAATGCCGGCGAGTCCGGAGAAGAGCGCCTGACGCGTGAGTATCGAGACCGGCATCGGGACTGGTTGAAAAACCTTGGACAGGACCACGTGCTCAAGGAGGGCGTGCGCATCCTGGAAGACCTGATCCGGTCTACGGCCCGATAAGCCGGGGCCGCCGCGGATCCGCCGCTTGGCGTTTTTGCGCAACCTTGATATAATCAGAAAACAGCAGTGATTGTCGAAGTTGCAAGCGGTTTTATCGCACAGATCGAGGCGCTTGGCATGAGAGCGGTTGTGCGGCAGAGAACCTGAACGGGTCAGATCATGGACATAGTCATTTTTGGTGCCGGCAAGACGGGCCAGTACCTGGCGCGAACCTGGAGTTCCGAGGGCAATGACATTACCCTGATCGAATCCGATCCGGATCTCTGCGAGCGCCTGCGCGATCAATTGGACGTAATGGTGATCGAGAGCCGCGGAATCAAGCGTGAGGTCTTCAACAGCGAAAGCCTCGGGGATTGTGACCTGTTTATCGCGGTCAGTTCCAACGACGAGATGAATATCCTTTCCGCGTCCGTAGCCAAGAAAATCGGCGCGCACAAAACCGTTGTGCGTGTCCGGGATGATCGCCTCGGATTCATGGATGAGCTGATTGATCTGGATTATTTCGGCATCGACATGATCGTCCATCCCGAAATGGAGTTGTCCCGGGAGATCGAAAACCTGTTGAGTTTTCCTTCGGCCATCGATGTGTACGAATTTTACAACGGCCGGATCATGCTGCTTTCCACCCTGGTCGGTGCAGACTCACCCATCCTGGGAAAATCCCTGGCCGAAATTTCCACGCTGTTTTCCCTGGAGCATGTGCGCATTGTGGTGATCGAACGGGGTCTGGATGCGCATATTCCCCGGGGTGACTTCGTTGTGGAGGAAAACGACAAGTTCTTTGTGGTCAGCGGACGCGATAACCTGGAAGAAGTTTTTGCCATGACCGGATTTCATGGTGGATACAAAGGCCGCAACATCATGATTCACGGCGGCGGCAAGCTGGTGGAAACCATCGCCAGGTACCTCGAAGGACAGGGCGGTTTCAATCTGAAAATCATTACCGAAGATGAAAAGCAGGCGGAGTATTTCTCCGAGACCCTGAACGATTGCCTCGTGGTTCACGGCGAAGGCACGGACCTGAATACCCTGGCGGCCGAGGGCATCATCGACATGGATTTTTTCCTGGCGTTGACCGTCAGCGATGAGATCAACGTGGTCTCTTCCCTGCTGGCCAACCACCTGAGGGTCAAGCGTACCGTAACGCGCATTGAAAAGATCGATTACCTCCCGGTCAGCAAGACAATCGGCCTTTCCCGCTGTGTCAACAGCTCAATCGCCACGGCCAACGCCATCATGCGCTTCATGAAACACGGCAAGGTGTTGTCATCTTCCACTTTGAAAGGCACGAACGTGATTATGGTGACTTTCCAGGTTTCCGAAGATTCCCGCTACCTGGGGATCCCGCTTTCCGAGCTGCAGGCCCAGATCCCTCGAAACGCCATCATCGGTGCTATCTACCGCGACTCCCAGACCATTGTCCCATCCGGGGAGGACAGTATCAAACCCGGTGACGAAATGATCGTCTTCCTGGAGCGGGAAGCTCTGCACCGGGTGGAGAAGATGTTCGGCTGATTCCCACCATGCGCAGGACATTCAATATTTCCACGGTACTGCACCTTCTCGGCTACCTGGTCTTTGTCATCGGTATACTTCATTTGTTTCCGCTGGGCATATCTTTTTTGTACGCCGAGCACCTGACCGAGGGTCTGTTGTTGTCCATGCTCCTGTCACTGGTTTCGGGTTTCCTGGCCATGCGGATTTTTGCCAACGGCAGGGAATTGAGCCTGCGGGACGGGTTCCTGGTGGTCAGCCTGGGGTGGTTCCTGATGGCTTGCTACGGAAGCCTTCCCTACCTGTTCACGGGAGCGATCCCTTCATTTGTCAACGCTTTTTTTGAATCCATGTCGGGATTTACCACCACCGGCGCTTCGATTCTCGCCGACATCGAAGCCATGCCCAAAGCGCTTCTATTCTGGCGCGCCTTGACCCACTGGATCGGCGGCATGGGCATCATCGTGCTTTCGCTGGCGATTCTTCCCCTGTTGGGGGTCGGCGGCATGCAATTGTTCAAAGCGGAAGTGCCCGGGCCTACGGCTGACCGGTTGACGCCGCGGATCAAGGACACGGCCAGAGTGCTGTGGCTGGTTTACGTGGGCATCACGCTTGTCGAGATTGTGCTGCTGACTGTCGGCGGCATGAACCTGTTCGATGCCGTCAGCCATGCCTTCGCAACCATGGCCACCGGCGGTTTCAGTACCCGCAACGCCTCCATCCAGGCATTTCATTCTCCCTACCTCGACGGCGTGATCACACTTTTCATGTTCCTGGCCGGGGTCAACTTCGCGCTGCACTACCGCTTCCTGCTGGGCCGGTTCAACGCCTACTGGAGGGATTTTGAATTCAGAGTCTACCTGGGAATCGCCCTGGGCGCCACTTTCTTCCTGACTTTTTCGAACTTTCTGGGCGGAATTTTTGATTCGATCTGGGAATCGTTGCGCTACGGGGTGTTCCAGGCGGTTTCGATCGGCACGACCACCGGGTTCGTGAGCGCGGATTATGAACGCTGGACCCCGCTCGCGCAGGTGCTGATCTTTCTCTTGATGTTTGTCGGCGGTTCAGCCGGCAGTACCGGGGGCGGCATGAAAGTCATGCGCCTGATCGTTGTGGCAAAGCAGGGGTTGATCGAATTGCGCAGACTGCTGCATCCCCAGGCGGTGATTCCCCTGAAACTGGGAAAGCAGGTTATTCCGCGCCAGGTGGTTCATGCCATCACCGGTTTTTTCCTGTTATACGTCGGCTTGTTTGTGATCGTGTCGATTGTCATGACGACCCTGGGGCTGGACCTGCTCACCGCCATCGGCGCTTCCGCTTCATGCATTGGGAATATCGGCCCCGGCCTGGGGCTGGTGGGGCCCACCGACAACTACGCGTTTCTGCCCGGGATCGGCAAAATGATCCTGGCCTTTACCATGATGGTGGGGCGTCTGGAAATCTTTACCGTGCTGGTTCTCTTTACGCGCGACTTCTGGTCGAATCGTTGATAAAAACAAGTTGAGGCGGCAGAGAGCCCCTGAATAAGGAATACAGAAGAAAGAATAAGGCAACCGTGTTTCCTCCCGTAACTGCCACCTTTTCTCCAACTTTCCAACTCCCCAACTCTCCAACTCTCCAACTCTCCAACTTTCCAACTTTCCAACTCTCCAACTCTCCTCACACATAAAAAAGCAGGCGATGCGCGGCTTCCAGTTTGCGGGGAATATCCAGGTGCTGCGGACAGTATTCCAGACAGGCGCCGCAGTTGGTGCAGGCATCTCCGCGCAGGGGCAGTTCATGGTACAGGATACGCGCCTTGCGCCAATCCTGGTCGTCAACGGCGTAGCGTTCAAAACGCAGGATCTCCGCGATGGGAACAAGCGCGGGGCAATGGGGTTGGCAAAGTGTGCACAGGCGACAGGCGTTGCGGTCCGCCGCCGCGATCATCAGTTCCAGCGCTTTGCGGTCGCCCGGGCGCAGTTTCTTGCCGGCCCCCGCGCAGGTCTGGGAAAACTCCTCCAGGGTGCGGGTGCGGATCACCACCGCATCCAGCTTTGTCTCCGTGGTCAGCCAGCGCACCAGCGCGTTGAAGGGGTTTGTTTCAGCCGGAAGTTGAGAAACAAATTCGCTGTCGTCCATCATGCGCCCGATCCCGCGGGCGGTTTTCATGGCGATGGTGCCGAAGCCTTTGCGCCGGGCCAGCTCCATGAACCGGTCCATTTCCGGATCGGCGCCATAGGAGTAGATGAATTGGGCATGTTCGAACCATCCATCCTCCATGACCGCGGTGAGCACTTCGGCCGCGCTTTCTCCTCCCGGGACCCGTGCGTTGCCGGCATATCCGTGCTGAGAAAGGCAGAGGTGCCGGACCAGCCCGGCTTTCTTCAGGCGCTCGAAGGCACGGACAAACGCGCGTTCGCTCTTCAACTCCCTGACGTTGTGGTAGCCGTAGTGCAATTGCATGTCATCGAAATAACCCAGGCCGGTTTTCTCCAACGCGAGTTTGACGTAGGCCACGTGTTCTTCTTCGTCAAAATGACCGGTGTAATGGTTGCCGCCGACCCGGTCTACGGTGACCTGGCAATAATGGGCATCACGGTTTTTCGAAATCGACTCCGGCGTACGCGTGCCCATCCAGCGGTTGGCCTTGTGCCAATAGTTCATGCCGCACAGAATTCCGGCTTCAGCGACCGTTGCTTCCATGTCGCCGGCACCGATGATGATGGAAACTTCGCGGTTGCTGGACCCCAGCCGGACCCTTGGGAGTTTGCCGACCTTGCGGGCCGCTTCGATAATGGGCCCGGATTGTTCTCCGGCCGCTTTCGCTTCGAGATCCCTGGCCAGCAGCGCTCCGAACGCGGCGGATGACAACTTGAGAACATTGCGGCGCGATATCGACTTCTGCTCGCTCATCTTCACCTCCAATCTGCAGCAGGACCGCGAACGGAGGCAAACGCCCGGCCGCTTCGGTCACTATTGTTATGGGGTTCCGGCGCGGTTTTGTCAATTGCCGGGTTTCAGCCGGGGCGGCGAACGGATTTCCGCCGCCCCGGGAGACGATAACAGGGTTCAGTCTGTCTGGAAACTCAGGCCCGCCATGACACGGGTCCCCGGGGCCGGGTAACCGTACACTTCGTCGTAGTCGGAGTTGAACGCGTTGGTCATGCGCGTGTTGACGGATAACTGGCGGGTGAGGGCTACCCGGGCATGAAAAGAGAAAGTATTGAAAGCGGGGCTTGTCACCACGGGGGCGATCCAGTCCAGTTCGTTGTAGTCCAGGCGTTTGCCCACGTAAGTCATCTCGCCGCCCAGGCTGAAACGGTGACGGGTCCAGTTGAAACCGACCGATAACGCGTGCTCGGGACGCCTCAGTAACTGGCGGTTGTATTGGTTGTCCTGCGTGTGCAGCCAGGTCCAGGCGGTGCGCAACTCCAAATCCGGGGCTGGTTGGAAAGAGGCGCTGATTTCCATTCCCCGGATCACGGCCTGGTTCAGGTTGGTATATCTCCAGGTCAGCGGGGAGTAGCCGATCAGGTTTTCGTAGCGGGTATCAAAGGCGACGATTCCCAGTGTCACCCTGTCCATGTAAATGTCCGCGCCGATTTCCAGTGAACGGCTGGTTTCGGGATTCAGGCCGGGATTTCCCCACATGGGGTTCAATCGTTCGGGTAATGTGGGAGCGCGGAAGCCTTCTCCCCATGACGCCCGCAGCTTGATCTGACGGGTGACCAGGAAGGATATGCCCAGCTGGGGCGACCAGGCGGCCTTTACGTCGCTGTACTTGTCCATTCTCATGTTCAGGGTAACCAGGAAATCTCCCAGCTCCAGGTTGGTGCCGGCGTAAGCGGAAAAATAGCCGCCGTTCTCGTTGTCCAGGTCCAGCGTGTCGCCCGTCTGGTTGAGGATGGTGTGGGAGGCCGCGTCCAGGCCCGTCCGGAAATGCCAGCCCGGAAGGAAGCGCCCGGTCACGGAAACCTCCGCTTCGTTCACCTGCGAGCGGTTCCTGTAGAAAGGGCTCCAGGTGTCATCCGGGTCATTGAATTCATAGGTATTCGTGTTGTGGGAGAGTTGCAGCTTCACTTGGGTGTGCTTCCCGGCCGTCCAGGTGACGGGCAGGGCGGCCATGAAACTGCTCTGGTCGTAATGCCGGTTGGGCGAAGGCATGCCCATATAGCTGGGGATGCCGCTGGAGGCGGTGTGAACAAATACCTGCACGGCCGCTTCCAGGTTGCCCCGTGTGTACGCGGCACGTACGCCGGCACCGTGATTGTCGAATTCGTCGTTCTGCATGGCATCGTTGTAGCGGTTCAGGTCGGCGTTCAGGGAAAGTCGCCAGTGGCCGAAGCGGCCGGCGGCATGGACCCCGCTCTGCCAGGAGCCGTGGCTGCCAAATCCCGCCGATGCGCTCACACCATCGTGCATGCGGGTGGAAAGATTCACCACGCCGCCCATGGCGTTGGAGCCGTACAAGCTTCCCAGGGGGCCGCGGACGATTTCCGCCCGTTCCAGCAGGCTTGAGGAAATCATGGCCAGGTTCAGGCCCAGGGAACTCGACGGGTCACTGATCTTGACGCCGTCGATAATGAACAGGGTCTGGTTGACTGCGGCTCCGCGGGCGAAGGCGTAAGCCATCTGGCCGTAGTGGCCGCCGTTGAGCAGCAGAAATCCCGGGGTGCGGTTAAAGATTTCCTTTAAGCCCTGGCCATTGGGTATCTGCGGGCCGGTTTCATGTACCGTGACGCTTTGAACCACCCGGTTCAGGGCGACGTTGCCGACGACTTCCACGGTTTCCACAATAGCCGGGGAATCGGTATCCTCCGGTTTTTTTTCTTCCGCCGCCGGACCGGGTGCGGCCAGGCACAGGGCCGCCACCAAGAAGAGATACTTTGGAAAAAACGTCATGTCTTCCTCCTGAAGATGATCTCGGAGGGTGTTGTCACTATCCATGAACCGCCCTCCGCGGTTGCATGGAACAGGCCACGGAGCGACAGGTCTTCCGGCTCCCAACAACCCGGCCGCCTTCCCGCCGGTTACGGCAGTGGCTGATGGCCGGGCCTCCGCGGCGCAAAGCCGCGGACGGCGATCAATCGCCGGTCGGATACGGCAGCGGGGGCTGCGGGCCCGGGGAGAATCGCTCCCCTGCCACTTCCCTGAACCGATCCGGGCGAAAATATGCTACGCCCCGGCCGCAAACTTGTCAAGGGCGGAGCGGGTTAAAGGCCTTGCTTGACTTTCTGCCCGCCGGTAGAGTAAATTATTGGAGAAAATGCACGCGAAGATTCCGGAAAAAGGCGATTTCGGCAAGATCTCGTCCCCGTCCCTGTTGCTTTACATCGCGGAGTCCGGTTTGACCGGAATTCTCTATGTGAAGCAGGAGGAAACCCTGAAGGCATTGCACTTTGACGGGGGCCGCCTGGTATGGGCCATCTCGAATTCGGTTGAGGATAAACTGGAACGCATCCTGCTTGAAGGCCGGCTGGTAGACGAATTGACCTTGAATCGCCTGCGCCGTCAACAATCGGGAACCGCCCTGGGCAAGAGCCTGGTTGAAAAGGGGCTGTTGTCGGTAGAACAATTGGTGGAATGCACCCGGCTGCAATTCAAGCGCATCCTGGACGACGTGCTTGCCTGGACCCGGGGCGGCTTTCAGGTGATCGAGTCTCCCCCGCCCGAAAACCTGTTCAAGATGGACCTGGACATGGTGTCCATGGTGTTCAACTATGTCCTGGAGAACGTTTCCCTGGACCAGGTTCATCAGCGCATCCCCGATCTGAGCGTCCGTCCGCAATCGCGAGCGGATGAAGAACGGATCCAGGCCTTCAACCTCAGTCAGAAGAAGCGGGAGTTCCTGACTCATTTCAATGGCGGACAGAGCGTGGAGGAGATACTCTCGCGTTATGCCGATTCGCATCGGGATGCGTTGTTCAAAGTGGTCTACTTTTTTTTGCTGGCGGATCTGGTGCGTCTTCCCCATGATCCGGGGCCATTTGATTCTCAGGATATCGAGGTGCAACAGCCGGCGGAAGGCGCCGTTTCACGATCACCGTTTCCCGGGTTGGACATGGAAGCGGAAGGCATTGAGTCGGCGCCGACTTCAGTTGAGCGCGACATGGAAGTTCCGGAGGCGCTGGATGCGCCGGAAAGCCTTCTGGATCTGGATGTGGAATCCGCGGAACCGGCGCCGGATTTTTATTCATTCGCCGACGGCCTGGATCGGGACAGAGAGCAGGACCTGATTGGGTTGTCTTCGAATCCGGATTTCCCGGGAGCGGAAGATGAAAGCCCGGGCTTCACGGTTTCCGCCATAGATGAGAACGCGCTAGAGCCGGATTTCCCCGTTTCCGGAGCCGGGCCGGCTGAAGTGAATGTGGATGATATGATTAAACGGGAAACCCGCCAGGGCAGGCAACTCAACCTGTTGCTCTTGATGATTGTCGCCATCCTGGTCACCGGTGGCAGCATATTTTTATTGCTGACATCGGGTCACAAGGACATTCCCGCAACGGTTTCCGCCGTAAAGAAAGAAACGCATACAGAAAAAAAACCCGCGAGCCCGCCCGTTGATGCAGAAAAAAGAACGCGGGGAGCGGAAGCGGCGGTTTCCACCGCTTCCAGGGGTGATCATGATCCGGTGACCCGGCCGGCTGGAACCGGTCCGCGCGCAGAACGGCAGGCAAGTGAAAAAAAACCTGTGCCGGCAGTTGCCGGAAACGACTCCCCACCAGCCGCGCAATTGCTGCGCAGTGGACGCTATCTGGACGCGGCCAGGGTGTGGCGTACCGCCATGTCCGGAAATATGAACGGGTTTTCCATCCTGCTCGAACTGGATTGCCTTACCGCGTCGGTTGCCGCCGCGTTCAAACGCATTCACGAGCCGGAGAAATTCTTTTTGTTGCCGCGGGACCGCGATGGCCGCACCTGTTTTCTGGTCATGTGGGGACGGTTCAACAGTCAGGCGGAAGCTGAAAAAGCCTTGAGCGGACTGCCCGCTTATTTCCGCAGACAGGATCCTCCCGCCAAGGTGGTTGACCTGGCTGCGTACCGTTGATCCGCTTTTGTACAGAGAGGAAAATTAATTCATGCCGAAAAGCAGTAGTTGGCTGGATGTTGCCGACGTGGCCCGATTGCTGCAGATCCCGGTAGTCAAGGTACAGCGCTGGGTTCATCAGGGAAAGATTCCCTGCAAGTTCACCCGCGAAGGGGTCCGTTTCCGCAGCGAGGAATTGTCGGCCTGGGCTCGTTCCCATGAACTGGCCATGGCCCGGCCCTGTTCGCCGGAGGAAGGCTGCATGGACGAAGATACCCTGTTGACGCAGGCTTTGACTGCGGGCGGGGTGATTTTCGATCTGGAAGGCAGCGATATTTATCTGGTTCTGGACGCCGTATCCAGGCATTTGCGCTTTGAGTTCGCAATGCCCCCGGAACGGATTCTGGAGGAATTACTGGCCCGGGAAGAATTGGCTTCAACCGGAATCGGTCGCGGTGTGGCCATTCCCCATCCCCGCAACATGTCCGCGATCAAGGTGAGCCGGCCCCAGGTGACCCTGTGCTACCTGCGCCAGGCTGTGGACTTTGCCGCCGTGGATGGTCGTCCGGTGGATCTCCTCTTCGCCATGTTCAGCCCGGACAGTCGCACCCATCTGGGCCTGTTGTCGCGATTGGGATGCCTGTTGCGTCGCGAGCATTTTCTTTCCGATCTGCGTGGCTGCAGGTCGGAGGGTGAAGTCATGAACGTTGTCCGCAAAGCGGAAAAGGCAATTCGCTTGCAGGCGGACGGGCCGGAGTAGGTCGTGTCTTCCCTGCGGCAGCAAATCAGCAATCTTGACCATCGCATCCAACTTGTATTGATCGGGGTAGTGGTCGGGGTTTTCAGCGGGTTTGCGGCGCTGGGGTTGAACCTGGCCCTGAATACAGTTCCCCGCTGGCTTTCCCGTTTCAAGGGGCAGGCATTGTACTGGATTCTACCCGCGATCGGGATCCTGTCGACCGTGGTGTTTCTGCGCCACCTGGTGCGGGACCGCTCCGGGCATGGTGTACCGGAAGTCATATTCAGCGTCAGTGCCCGGGGCGGCCGCATGCCCAGGTCCTCGGTATTTTCCCGGCTGGTAGCCAGTTTCCTGACTATTTCAAGTGGGGGTTCGGCCGGACCCGAAGCTCCGGTGGTAATATCGGGAGCCGGTATCGGCTCCAACCTGTCTGCGTGGCTGCGCTCGAATGATCGTATCCGTGTCGCGGCAACGGGGTCGGGGGCGGCCGCGGCCATTGCCGCTATTTTCAACGCGCCGGTTACCGGGATCATATTTACCATGGAAGTGATCCTGGGGGAGTGGGCCCCGGTCAACATGCTGCCTGTCGCCATCGCTTCCGTGACCGGCACCGAGATCAGCCGTATTTTTCATGGCAATCAGATTCCTTTCCGCCATCGTCCCCTGCAGGTCGGGCTGGCGGATATCCTTTCCGTTGCCGCCATGTCCGTTCTGGTGGCATTGTTTGTCATCCTTTTCATTCGGGCACTGAAAGCGGGTGGACGGATCTTTGCGCGGTGGTTGCCCAACCACATGATGCGTGCGGTTGTGGGAGGATTGCTGGTGGGCGTCGTGGTAGTGATTTTCCCGGCGGTAAGGGGCGAGGGTTACCATCAGGTGCGCGCACTTCTGGATGGAGGAGAAAGCCAGGCCCTGGCCTTGACGCTGGTCCTGGTCCTGATGAAGATTGTCGCAACCGCGTTGACACTGGGCTCCGGCGGCTCCGGGGGTGTCTTCGCCCCTTCACTCGTGATCGGCGCACTCACGGGCTACCTGTTTCATGGCGTGATGTGTATGCTGTTCCCGGCCACGGTTTTTGCGGATGGTCCCATGTACGTTCTGGCCGGTATGGCCGGAACCATCAGCGGCACGTTGGCCGCTCCGTTGACGGGGATTTTCCTCATTGTGGAAATTACCGGGGGTTACGATGTGATCCTGCCGTTGCTGGTGGTTTCATTCCTGACCTATACCCTGGTTCGCCTGGCGGAACGTCACTCCATTTACCAGTACGAACTGGCTGAGAGGGGCCAGTTGCTGCGTCCGCGTACGGACGCGCGTATCCTGGCCGAGATTCCCATGACCGAATTGCTTGAGCGGGACCTGATACCGGTCTATCCGGACATGCCGCTGGCAAAGTTGATTCCATGGATCCGTCGCTCACGGCGCAATCATTTCCCGGTTGAGGATCGCAGAAGCGGACGTTTTCTGGGCATGATCAACTTTGCCGATATCAAGGAGTTTCTTTTTGACGATGCCCTGGCGCAGACCGTGCTGGTGGAAGAAGTGATGCGCTCCGACGGGCCGATTGTGGGCCCGGACGAGTCTTTGCCGCAGGTGCTGGCTTTGTTCGACCGTACCGGTGCCTGGAGCCTGCCCGTGGTGCAGAACGATCGTTTCCTGGGCCTGATTTCCAAGTCCACGCTGCTGGACCATTACCGCAAAGAGCTCAAGGCGGAAACCGAGTTGTAGGCGGAAGGGGGGATAGGGTTGGGAAGTTGGGGAGTTGGGGAGTTGGGAAGTTGGGGAGTTGGGAAGTTGGGAAGAAGGTGTCGGGTATCAGGAGTCAGGGAGATCCTGAATAAGGAATAAAGAAGAAGGAATAAGGCAACCGTGTTTCCTCCCGTAACCGCCCAAACGGCTTCAGCCGGACGGTGATGGGGAAAGCTGGAGTCCGGTGATGAAGTTACCTGCCGAACTGTGATGCAGAAACTTCCTGGAGCTGTGATGGATGGCGCGTTGCCTCCTGCCGCCTGTCAAATTGTTTCGCTTCCGTGTATTCCGTGGTTGATTATGCAGTACTTTTTTTTGAATTTTGAACATTGGAATTTTGAATTTGTTCGGGATTTGGAATTTGGATTGAGTATCAGGTGACAGGAAGGCAGCAGACAGGAAGCGGGCGTAGAACCGGTCCCGGCTTTTCCATCACCGTTCAATCAGGTTCCTCATCACTAAAACTCCCCGCCGCTCCATCACTGGCACTTCCTGTTTCCATCACCGGGAAAAAGGGGAACCTGGCAAGTGGCGATTGGCAAGGGGCCGGGATTTCCTGCCTTCCTGTCACCTGATACCTGCCACCTCTTTTTCAACTTCTTTCCTCTGCAACTCTTCAACTTGGTTGGCCGCTTGTTGACATGGCGCCGAGATCCGGCGTATAATGGCGGCGCCTGCCGGAGTGGCGGAATTGGCAGACGCACCAGACTCAAAATCTGACGAGGAACAGCCCTCGTGAGGGTTCGAGTCCCTCCTCCGGCATGGCCCCCCTTATTTAAGCTTTTCCTTGATTTTTCGCTGTCGATGCGTTATCCTTACGCCTTTGATTCCCATCAACCTGACCAGCAGGAGAACGCGTTTGTCCGACAAGCGTACAACCGTATCCCATGACGGCGTCGTTGTCGATACCGGCGAAGGCCGCGTGCGGGTACGAATCACCAGCCAATCCGCCTGTGCGGCATGCCATGCCCGTTCTTTCTGCCCCGGGGCCGACACCAGGGAAAAAATCATTGACGCGCAGACCAGCGAGGACCTGAATTCCGGCGACGCCGTGGTCGTGACCATGCAGGAGCGGGCCGGCTGGCTCGCAGTGGCCGTCGCTTTTGTGGGACCTTTCCTGGTATTGATGCTTGCGCTGCTGGTGGTTCACGCGTTGACCGATGATGCCGTTATGGCCGGTCTGGCGGCCCTGGCCGCCCTGGTGCCCTATTTCCTGACGGTGTACGCCCAGCGGGGAAGGCTGGCTCGCCATATCGAGTTTACGGCCGAATCCAGGTTGAAATCATGATGCGAGGTGAATGGTGAATCCGGTAATTGTGTATTCCGTAGTGGTACTGGGATTGGTCGCCGCCGGTGCCGCCGTCATCCTGTTTGTGGTGGCCAGGAAGTTCAAGGTGGACGAAGATCCGCGCATCGATGAAGTGACCGAGCTGCTGCCGGGGGCGAATTGCGGCGGTTGCGGATACCCCGGCTGCCGCGGCCTGGCTGAAGCGCTGGTAAAGGCGGCGGACAAGGGCGACCTGGGTGGATTGATGTGTCCTCCCGGCGGCAATGCGACCATGGCGCGAATCGGGGAATTCCTCGGTGTGGCCGTCGAGGAATCCGCCCCGACGGTGGCCGTGGTCCGTTGCGGTGGCAGCCGTCAGCATGCGCCGGCCAGGCTGGAATATGACGGCCCGGAACGCTGTTCGATCGCCCACTCCCTGTTTGCCGGAGAAAGCGGTTGCGCTTACGGGTGCCTGGGACTGGGAGATTGTGTGGCGGCTTGTGATTTTGACGCCATCCACATGAACAGGGATACGGGATTGCCGGAAGTGGAAGTGGAAAAGTGTGTCAGTTGCGGGGCTTGCGTGACCGCTTGTCCCCGCCACCTGATCGAGATCCGCCCCCTGGGGAGAAAGGAACGCCGCGTATGGGTGGCCTGCATGAATCGGGAACCCGGCGGCACGGCCCGCAAAGCCTGCAAGGTGGCGTGCATCGGTTGCGGCCTTTGCGTAAAGGCCTGTCCGGAAAAGATCCAGGCGATCACGCTGAAAGACAATCTGGCCTATATCGATCCCGCCAAGTGTATCGCCTGCGGCCTGTGCATCCCGGTTTGTCCCACCGGCGCCATTCAGGCGACCTTTGAACCTCCGCAACCCAAACCCAAGCCGGCCGCCGAGGCATCGGTTCCCAGCGGCTCATGAGGACGGTACAAAGATGAGAATGAAAACTTTCCCCAAAGGCGGTGTGCATCCGCCCGAAAACAAGATATCCGCCGGTATGCCGATCCAGGTCCTGTCCATTCCTTCCCGGGTTCAGATTCACCTGGGGCAACACCTGGGCGCTCCCGCGGTGCCGGTTGTTGAAAAAGGAGACCGTGTGCGTGTGGGAACCCGGATCGGTGAAGGCCGATCTTTCATTTCCGCGCATGTGCACGCTTCGGTATCCGGAAAAGTCGTTAAAATCGATGATGTCATCGATGCTTCCGGTTACCGTCGCCCCGCCGTGGTGATCGACGTGGACGGCGATGAGTGGGAGCCTGGAATTGATCGTTCCACCGAGCTGGTTCCGGAGATCAAGGCGGACAGAGAGACCATCGTGGAACGTATCAAGGCCGCCGGTGTTGTCGGATTGGGCGGCGCGTGTTTCCCGACTCATGTCAAGTACATGTTTCCTGAAGGCAAACAGGCCGACACGGTGATTATCAACGCGGTTGAATGCGAGCCGTATCTGACTTCGGATCATCGCCTGATGCTGGAAAAAGCGGATGAAATCCTGGTCGGGGTACAGATCCTGATGAAAGCCGCGCAGGTGGAACGCGCCCTGATCGGTATCGAGGCCAACAAGCCCGATGCGATTGAAGTGATGTCGCGCAAAGCCCGTTCATTGCCCGGCATCGAAGTGGTTCCCCTGAAAGTGCAATACCCCCAGGGGGCGGAGAAACAGTTGATCAAGGCATTGCTGAACCGCGAAGTACCCAGCGGCCGCCTGCCTCTGGATGTGGGGTGCGTGGTCAACAACGTCGGCACGGCACTGGCGGTATACGAAGCCGTGCAGAAAAACAAGCCCCTGATGGAACGGGTCGTGACCTTTACCGGTCTTCACCTGCCGGCAATGGGGAATTTCCTGGCGCGTCTCGGCGTTCCAGCCTCGCAGATGGCGGCCGACCTGGGCATAGCCGATTTTGAAGCGACAGCCAAGGTGATCAGCGGCGGCCCCATGATGGGTAAAGCGATTTGCGGCCTGGATGTCCCCGTAACCAAGGGCACGTCGGGAATCGTGCTGCTGGCTGAGCAAGCCGCCCGGCGCCCGGCGGTTCAGAATTGCATCCGTTGCGGCCGTTGCGTGACTGCTTGCCCCATGGGACTCGAACCCTGGCTGTTGGAAAAACTTTCCCAGCTGGATCGATTCGAGGATTGCGAAGCCGCCGGAGCGGCGGACTGCATCGAGTGCGGTTCCTGTAGTTTCATCTGCCCGTCTTCCCGTCCCCTGCTGGATTACATTCGTCATGGAAAAGCCAATGTCATGCGCATTCGCGCCCAAAGGAGGCAAAAATGAGCCGCAACCTGGTGCTGTCTCTTTCCCCCCACGAGAAGGGCGGCGAAAGCGTGCAGAAAGTCATGTGGGGAGTGGTGATCGCGCTGTCTCCCGCCCTGCTGGCCTCATTTTACTATTTCGGCTGGAACGCCATGCGCGTTGTGGTGTTGGGAATGCTGTTCTGCGTGGGTACCGAGTACCTGGTGCAGACGTTCATGATGAAGCAGAAGTCCACGGCCCTGGACGGTTCAGCCGCAGTGACCGGACTGCTGCTTTCCTTCAACGTCCCCGCGTCGATTCCCTGGTGGCAATTGCTGGTGGGTTCGATTGTGGCCATTGCGATTGCCAAAATGGTTTTCGGCGGGCTGGGCAAGAATCCATTCAACCCGGCACTGGTCGGTCGAGCGTTCATGCTGGCGTCTTTTCCCGTGCACATGACGACCTGGCCGAAACCTTTGGAGAATGCCTGGTCATTTGGAGTAGACGCTGTGACGGCCGCCACTCCGTTGGGCCGGCTGTCCGAGGGAGGTGTCGCCGCGCTTCCCGAACTGGGAAGCCTGGACCTTTACAAGGACCTGCTGCTGGGACGGGTAGGGGGCTGCATCGGCGAAACTGCGGCGCTGGCCATCCTCATCGGCGGCGTCTACATGCTGGTACGCAAGATCATCACCTGGCATATCCCCGTTGTGTATTTGCTTTCACTGGCCGCGACCACGGGAATTTTCTGGTTGCTGGATCCAGGAAAATATGCCGATCCCCTGTTTCATATGCTGGCCGGAGGCGCCATGCTGGGGGCTTGGTTCATGGCCACGGATATGGTGACCAGCCCCATGACCGCGCGCGGGCAGGTGATTTTCGCGCTTGGCGGCGGAGTGATCTGCGGTCTGATCCGCCTTTTCGGCGCTTATCCGGAGGGATGCTCCTATTCCATCCTGATCATGAACGCTTTCGTGCCCTTGATTGATCGCGCATTCCCGCCGCGGCGTTTCGGCAGAGAGGTGAAGCATGGCTGAACGCAAGAAACTCCCCTCCACTTTTTTCAACATGGTGGCCGTGTTGACGCTGGTATGCGTGGTCTCGGCCCTGGCGTTGGGATTCACCTACTCCAAGACAAAGGACGCCATTGCTCAAGGCCGGATCAACAAGATCATTGAAGCGCTGAGAATCGTGCTGCCCGAGTTCGACAACAATCCTTACGAGGAAAGGTTCACCCGGGAATCCGCGCCCGGATTGATATTCTACCCGGCTCAGCGCGACGGCAAACGCGTGGGGACAGCGGTGCAAACCTATTCCAGCGAAGGTTTCGGCTCCGAAGACATTCGCCTGATGGTCGGATTCGACGCCATGGGCCGGATTATCTCCGTTTCGGTGCTGGGGCAGGCGGAAACGCCGGGACTGGGCACCAAGATGGAGGAACCCTCTTTCCGTGACCAGTTCAGGGACAAGGATCCCTCGGCTTTCAAGTTATCGGTGAAACAGGATGGAGGCGACGTGGACGCGATCACCGCGGCTACCATCAGTTCGCGCGCGTTCTGTGACGGCGTAAACAAGGCTTACTCCGCCCTGATGCAGGAGGCGCAGCAATGAAACTATGGCGAGAATTTTCCAAGGGGTTTTTCAAGGAGAACGCTGTTTTCGTGCTCCTGCTGGGGATGTGTCCGACCCTGGCGGTTACCGGTTCGGCGATCAACGGCCTCGGCATGGGGCTGGCCACCACCTCGGTACTGGTGGGTTCCAACCTGGTCATCGCCCTGCTCAAGCGCTGGATTCCCGACAAAGTCCGCATTCCCGTTTTCATCGTGATCATAGCTTCCTTCGTGACCATCATCGATCTGAGTATGGCCGCCTATCTGCCGGACCTGCACAAGGCGCTGGGGATTTTCATTCCCCTGATCGTGGTCAACTGCATCATCCTGGGAAGGGCTGAAGCTTTCGCTTCCAAGCATGGCGCGCTGGAATCGATGATCGACGGCTTGGGCATGGGCCTCGGTTTTGCCTTCGCCCTGACCCTGTTGGGGTCGGTGAGGGAGATCCTGGGTGCGGGCTCGGTGTTCGGCTGGTCATTTTTGCCGGAAGGCTCCACCACCATCCTGCTTTTTATCCTGTCGCCCGGGGCATTCATCACCCTGGGATTTCTGATCGCGCTGATCAACGTGATCCGGCGCCGTTTCGCCTGAGGAGGTAGACCATGAGCATATTCCTGATCATTGTCGGTGCGATTTTCGTCAACAACGTCGTGCTCATGCAGTTTCTGGGTATCTGCCCCTTTCTGGGCGTGAGCACCAGGGTCAAGACCGCTACGGGCATGAGCGCCGCGGTCTTGTTTGTCATGACCCTGGCCACGCTGATTACCTTTCTGATTCAGAAATTGCTGTTGATCCCTTTGCATATCGAGTTCATGCAGACCGTGAGCTTTATTCTGGTGATCGCTTCACTGGTGCAGATGGTGGAGCTGATCCTGAAGAAAGTGAGCCCTCCCCTCTACCAGGCGCTGGGTGTGTTCCTGCCCCTGATTACGACCAATTGCGCGATTCTGGGTATTGCCGTTCTGGTGACCCGTTCGACTTTCAACCTGGTGGAGGCAGTGGTTTTCGCCATGGCGACGGCCATCGGTTTCGGACTGGCCCTGGTGCTGTTCGCGGGAATCCGTGAACGCCTGGATCTCTACGAAATTCCCCGGGCCATGAAGGGCGCGCCCATCGCGCTGATCACCGCGGGACTGCTGTCTTTGGCCTTTCAGGGATTTTCCGGCATGGTGTAGCCCGCATTTCTCTCAACGATCGGCTCGAACGGTGGGTATGGCCGCATTGCGGCCCTTTTCCCAATCCGCGGCGGTATCGTCCCGAGCGGCCGTCCATGCGCATGCGGCAGAACGGATAAACCGCGAACGCGCTGGAAACGGTCAATTCTTGACAAAGCGGTTGAGGATTGCCCGCAGATCCAGCCGCCGCGGACTGATCATCAGGCTGATACCGATGACGATCAGGCACCCGGCCCAGAGCTGGCTCAAGCTCACGCCCGTTTGTAGAAACAGGTAGGAGAATACAACCACCAGGAATGGTTGGCTGTTCTTGATCAGGGAGGCCTGGGTCGACTTGATGTGCTGTAAGGCGCTGAACAGAAAGGTCATGCCCATAATGGGACCCAGGAAGGAACCGGACAGCAACGGCCAGAATTCCCGGGCGTCGGGCAGGCGCATGCCGCCCAGAGCCAGGTTTAACCCCAGGTAGGTCAGCATCAGGAAGAAAATCCGCACCAGGGAAATGAGGATGGGTGGTACGTCGGCGATCTTCTTTTTGACCAGCACGTTGTTGAAGGAAAAAATAGTGACCATGAGCAGAACGAGCAGGGTATAGGCGATGTTGATGTCCGGGGAGACATAGGTGATCAGGACAACGCCGGCGATGGATATCAAGCCTCCGGAAATCTCCCGCGGAGACAGCCTTTCCTGAATATAGAAAAAAGCGATGACGGCCACGAAAAGCGGGGTCAGGCTGCCGATAAAAGATACGATGGCGGGATTGACCTGCTTGATGGTGTAAAAGAACAGGAATGAGGCAAAGGCTTCCGATAAGGCAAAGTAGAGGAAGAACCACTTGAAAATCCGGATCTTTTCCAGATAGCACAGGAAATCCCTGCGGTTTACGATCAGGATCACGGTGGCCCACAGGGCGGCGAAGGCGAACCACCAGAACATGAAAAGCCGGGTTTCCATGGTTTGCTGGGCCGCTTTGGACGTAATGTACACCAGCGAAACCGCCACGGCGGACAGGAACGCAAACAGGGAGCCAATCAGTTTCCGGCTTCGGGCCATCGGCCAGTATACCTTTTTTTTTGCGGGAACGGAATGAATAATCCGTTCTGCTGCTCTATCCGGAGGTCTTTGGAAAATCAGCGACCGTTCCGGGCCTGGCCCGGGTTCCCGGTAATGTGCCGGATCGGCTCCATGCTTGACATATCCCGGAACGGGGCCTAGACTCAGTCTGTTTCGAAAACGGAAAGGAGGCGGCATGAACGGGGAAATCAAGGCCTCGGATTTGGATTGTGAACGATTCATTGCGGACCGGATAGAAGAAATCCGCGCGCTCGTGGGCGAGGGCACCGCGATCAACGCGCTTTCCGGGGGGGTGGATTCATCGGTCGTGACCATGCTGGGCCACCGCGCCCTGGGGAAACGCCTGCGCACGGTGTTTATCGAGAACGGTCTGATGCGGGCCGCAGAAGCAGAGAAAGTTGTCACGATGTTCCGTTCCCTGGATGTGGAAGTGGAAGTGGTGGATGCGCGGGACGAATTTTTTGCGGCCCTGGCCGGGGTCACCGACCCGGAGGAAAAACGCGAGGCGGTCACGCGGACTTTCTACCGGGACGTATTCGGCCGCGTGGTTCGTGAAAGCGGTGCCCGGCACCTGTTGCAGGGAACCATCCTCACCGACGTCGACGAGACGGTCGCGGGCATCAAACGCCAGCACAATGTGTTTGCCCAGCTCGGCATCGATCCCCGGGAGGCCTTCGGATACCACATCATCGAACCCCTGGTCCGCTTGCGCAAACAGGGCGTGCGCCTCCTGGGCCGTGCCCTGGGGCTGCCGCCGGAATTGTTCGAACGGATTCCGTTTCCCGGACCGGCACTGGCGGCGCGTGTGATCGGTGAAGCCAGCCGTGAACGCGTCGAAACCGTGCGCGCGGCTACGGCCGTTTTGGAAGAGATCCTTGCCGGGACCCCTGCGTTCCAGTACCTGGCCATCCTGCATGAAGACCGGGTCACGGGCATGCGCGACAATCAGCGCCGCTTCGGACAGCAGATCGAAGTCCGCTGCTGGGACAGCGTGGACGCGCGCACCGCATCTCCCACCCGCCTGTCTTTCGAGATCCTGGAGCGGATCGCCGCGGAAATTTCGGCAAAGGTTCCCGGCATTGTCTCCGTGACCTACAACATCGCCACGAAGCCCCCCTCCACCATCGAAGCCATTTAGAACAGTTTTTCATGCCGGAATCGTTTTCATGAAAGAGTCAGCCGGGAATGCCGCCTGACAGTTTGACTTTGTCGGGCCGGCTCCTTAGAATGAACTGAGACAGAGTGTTCCCGATGATTGTGGTGGATTATCCGTGGTTGCACCTCTTGATCCGCGACCCGATTTTTTTTCGGAGGGAAGGTGATTTTTCAGTTTTCCCTTTACGGATTTCTGAAGAATCAGCGCTATTTTGAACCTTTTTTTATCCTGTTTCTTCTGGAGAAAGGTCTTTCATTCACCCAGATCGGTTTTCTGGTTGGCTTCCGGGAAATTTCAGTCGGGATTCTGGAGATCCCGACCGGCGCTGTAGCTGACCTGAGCGGTCGCCGCCGTTCCATGGTATTTTCTTTTCTGGCGTATATCTTTTCATTCCTGCTGTTTACCTTTTCCTCATCCTATGCGGGATTTTTCCCCGCCATGGCGCTGTTCGCAACCGGAGAATCATTTCGAACTGGAACACATAAGGCCATGATTTTTACCTGGTTGCGTCGCAATAATCGCATTTCGGAGCGTTCACGTGTTTATGGGTATACCCGTTCGTGGTCAAAAATCGGATCCGCCGTTTCCATTCCTATCAGCGCTTTGCTGGTTATGTTTTTCAATGGCTATGCCGTGTTGTTTTTATTTACGCTGATCCCCTACACCGCGGCTTTGATCAATTTTCTGTTTTATCCCCGGGAACTGGAAGGAGAGGGCTCCGGCAGAAGCATGCCCGGTTTGCTGATCAGGCACCTTGCGGCTGTGCTGAAGAAGTCATTGCAGCGTCCCCGGTTGCGGCGCTTGCTGATTGAGTCCATGGGTTTCGAAGGCGTTTTCAAAGCTGCCCTGGATTATCTTCAACCTGTGTTGCAGCAGTTGGCACTGGCTTTACCGTTCTTGATCTGTATGGAGGCTTCACGCCGTAATGCGGTTGTGGTGGGAATCGTATATGTCCTGCTCTACCTTGGAGCTGCGGCGGCGAGCCGAAACGCTTACCGGTTCAACCGTTGGTCCGGCGGTGAGGAAAATGCTGCCAGGAGTTTATGGAGGCTGGCCGCTTTCTTTTACGTGGCCCTGATCCCGCTGCTGTTGTTTAAGTGGTATCCGGTTTCGGTGGTATTTTTCATGGGGCTTTTTTTAGTCCAGAATATCTGGAGGCCGTTGCTGATCAGCCGTTTTGATGCTTATGCATCGGAGACAGAAGGCGCAACCGTGCTCTCCATTGAAAGCCAGGGCAAATCCCTGGCAACCATGTTGACCGCGCCATTGATGGGCATTGCTGTCGATGGGTTGAAAGGTGTTCGTTCAATCGGGCCGTTTTGGCCAGTAGCTCTGATCGGCGCACTGGTCTCTCTGACCATGCTGTATGGGTTAAAAGAACGCATGCAGGCGTGAACCGCGCCGGGGGGTTGCATGAAGTTCGATGTGTTCACCGCCGAACGACAATGCGCATGTGAGCCACCGGTTGACTCTGAATATCAGTGGTTTTTCGTCGGGTTCGACGTCTTGTTCCCGCTTAATGCATGCCTTTTTTTCGGGAGCGCTTGGCCTGGTAAAGCCGGTCATCCGCTTCTGCCAGGATGCTCTTTGCCGTGGCGTTGTTGCCCGAAGGAATATGCATCGCGCCGCAGGATGCGGTTACTTCGATTTCATGGTCGCCCTCACCGGCGCGGCAGCGGATATCGTTGATGCGCTTCTCTACCGCGATCACGGCCGTTTTGTCGGCATTCGGCAGCACGACCAGGAATTCATCACCCCCAAGGCGCCCCAGGGCGTCTTCCTGGCGCAGGCACTCCTTGATGCGGGCGGCCATCTGTTGCAGAATCTGGTCTCCGGAGGCGTGGCCCAGGGTGTCGTTGACCTGCTTGAAGCGGTTCAAATCGATCATGATGCATCCCAACTGGCGGTTGGGACCCTTTTCAGGCTGAAGTTGTCTTTCGAATAGATTCAATATGGCGCGGCGGTTTAGCAGGGTGGTGAGCGGGTCATAACTGGCCAGGTACTCCAGTTCGGCGGTGCGCTTGCCGACCTCCTTCTCCAACTCGATGTTGCGCCTGCGCAGCATAGAGGTGCGCCAGTGCCAGGCGCCGATGGCAGTCAGCAGCAGGATGGCAAGCATGGACAGGCGGAACCACAATTTCTTCCAGAAAGGCGGGCGCACGCGGATGGGAATGGATATTACTTCGCCCCATATTCCGGATTCATTTACCGGCTGCAAGAGGAGTTCCAGGTTTCCCGCCGGAAGGTTCGTGTAGCGCAATTCAGACAGGCGGCGTTGCGGCTGCCATTCGGTTTCCATTCCCGACATGCGGTAGCGGTAGGCGGTGCGGGTGCGATTGCGGAATGAAAGCACGGCTACGTTGAATACCAGCGTTCGTTCGCTCCAGGACAGGTTCAGGGATTGCGGAAACTCCAGCGTGCGTCCTTTGGGCAGGATGACGCTTTCAAGGGCCAGCCGCGGCGGATTCGTGTTGGCTTCCCTGGTGGACGGTTTGATCTGGGAAAGGCCGCCGACCGTACCGATCCAGATGTCGCCGCGCTCATCACTGAAAAATCCGTTGGCATTGGTTTCCATAGCCGCCAGGCCGTTGTCAATGTTGAATTCGGTGACTTTGTAGCGGCTGTCAAAGCGGAATACGCCGCGCGCGGTGTTGACCCAGACCTTCCCGTTCCAGTCTTCACCGATGGAGAACACATGGTGGTTGTTGAACCCGGGGTGGTTTTTTGCCGTAAAAAGGCGCCAGCTGCCGTCGGCTTCCATCACGGCCAGGCCCGCATCGTTACCGGCCCACAAACGCCCGCTGCTGTCTTCCATGACGGCGCTGATGTTGACGCTGGCTTCCAGGGGGCAGGGGGAACGCATCTCCATGGGCACCACGCTCTTGCCGTCGCAATAGAAAAAACTGCTGCGACTGACGGCGAACACCCCGCCCTTGCGGCTGCGCGCCAGGCGGTGAATCTTGGTCAGCGGCTCGCCGTCGGCTGTCCGGTTCCAGATCTGCCAGGATCCACCGCTGTCACGCCGGGCCAGGCCGCCGCCGCTCCATTCTCCGCATCCCCATAGATTCCCCCGGTTATCGATCAGGATGTCGTAGGGATTCGTATGCGGAAACGGCGTGTCCACCGGCAGCGGCCTGACGCTGTGTTCCCCCGGGAGCCGGAAGTGCAGGCTGGTATCGGTCAGCAGCCAGAGCACGCCGTCTTGGGTTCGCAATACCTTCCAGACCAGGTTGTTGTCCAGGCCCGCATCCGAGTCGATGACCTCGATCACCCGAGGCTGCGGCCGCACCCGGTAGTGAACGGCGCCGCGCATGGTTCCCAGCCAGAGCGAGTCTTCCGCTTCGCCCGGGGTGATGCCGAACACGCAGGCGCTGGGCAGCCCCTGCTTCTGGTTATGGTTGGTGACGGCCCTGCCGCTCAGGCGGGCCAGTCCGCCGATGTCGGTGCCGATCCAGAGGTTGTTTTCGTGGTCTTCCAGCACGACGCTGACCAGGTTGGAAGGCAGTCCCCTTTCCTCATTCCAGTGTTCGAGGGTTGGTTTCCCCGGATGCTTGAGGAACAGTCCATTGTCAACAGTCGCAATGTACAGAATGCCCGAGGGCTCGACCGTCAATCGGTATACCGAGCGGGGGGCGACGTCTGCCGTGACGGGTTGCCAGCCATTGTCGTTGCGCAGCCATAAACCATCGCGATAGGTGCCCAGCCAGGTCCCCTCGGCGGTGACGGCCAGGGCGCGCAAACTGTCGGGGGCCACGCCTCGCGGCAGGTCCATGGATTTGATCGTCGCGTCGTGGGCATATCGCCACATGCCGCTTTCACTGACCACCAGTACGCCCTCGCGGTCGGGAAGGATGTCGTAAACCGCGGCGCTCCCGCTTTCGTTCACCCGCGAAATGGTTCCCTGGTCCCAGATGACAATGCCGTTGTCGGTACCGATCCAGATGCGCCGCCGACTATCTTCGGCCAGGGCGCGGCAGACCACGGAGCTGAGATCCGCGTGGTTGAGTTTCTCCAGGCGATGACGGCTCCAGCATGAAACGCCGCCGACCGTGGCCACCCACATCCGGTCGTCACTGGCCACCAGCAACTCGTGAATGCGGGCGCTGTGCAGGCCGTCTTCGCGAAAGAAAGTCTTGAATTCATTGCCGTTGAAGCGCGCCAACCCCCCCCAGGTACCGACCCACAGGTATCCTTCACTGTCCTGGGCCAGGGCTGAAACCTGCGATTGGGGGACACCTTCGCGCAGTCCGAATAATTCGAAGGGCAAAATCTGAGAGAGCAACCCGAGTGGGAATCCGTACAGGCAGAGAGCAATCAATACCGGCAGCCGTCTTTTCATGGCAGAACTATAGTACGCGGGATGTTTTTTTTAAAGACCCTGTGAGGGAAAACGGATGCGACCGGTGCCGCTGCCGCGCGTCCCGGAAAAAGAAACGCTTGCCATCCTGCCGCGGGCAGCCGGCGTGATGAGGCGAGATTATGGGCCCAAATACCGTGATTTGTCCAGATTATCCCCAAAGGTACTTGACAGAAGGGATATGATCGCTGAAGATAAGTTCTATTTCCAGGCTGATCCAGCGGAAATAAAACAGGTATCCAGGGAGCGAACATGAAAAAGGTCATTCAAACAGAGAAGGCGCCGGCGGCCATCGGGCCCTACAGCCAGGCGATCGAGGCGTCGGGAACACTTTATATTTCGGGACAATTGCCCGTCGACCCCGAAACGGGAAAGATCGTCGAGGGCGGAATCGAAGCCCAGACGGAAATGGTGCTGAAAAATATCGGCGCGATTCTGCAATCCGCCGGCATGGGATATGAAAACGTGGTCAAGTCCACGGTCCTGCTGGCGGATATCCGGGATTTCACACGCATGAACGAGATCTACAAGACGTTCTATACCGACAACCCCCCGGCGCGCGCCGCCTTCCAGGTGGCGGCCCTGCCGTTGGGAGCGATGATCGAGATCGAAACCATCGCGGTCCGGCTTTAGTCCGTCGATTCCGATTCCGAGGTTGACAGTGGAACAACGCGAGTGGACCATAAAGGATATTCTGAAGATTGAGGTGGCGCCGGCCCTGGGCTGTACGGAACCGGCGGCGGTGGCGTTATGCACGGCCGCGGCGGCCGCGTTGCTGCCGGAGCGGAAATCGCCGCAGGGGATTGAGCTCTGGGTCGATTCCAATGTCTATAAGAACGGTCTGGCCGTGGCGATTCCGGGAACCAGCGGTGAATTCGGCATTGACATGGCCGCCGCCCTGGGAGCGATCTGCGGAAACCCCGAGCTGAAGATGGAAGTATTCGACCCGGTTGATGAAGCGGCCATTCTGGCGGCGCGCAGGATGGTGGCCGCGGGAATCATCCTGATCCACGTGGTTCCCGATTCCAGGGGGATCTACATCCGTTGCCGTATCCGCTCCGGAAAAGATGTGGCTGAGGCCGTGATCGAACGGCTGCATGACAACATCACCTCGTTGAAGCTCAACGGCAGCGAACGGGTTGAAATCGAGAGCATCCCCGGCGAGAGTGAGAAAAAGAGTGAACTCGAACGCCTGGAGGGCTGGCTGAAGGAGCGCAGCCTCGAGGAGCTGCTTGATCTGTGCGCAGACATGGACGAGGAAGATCTGTCCTTTATCGACCAGGGTCTGCAGACCAATTTGAAACTGTCCCGGTACGGGCTGGCCCACGGCAGCGGCCTGGGCGTCGGCCGCACGCTGGAGCGCCTGGCCGCGGAGGGACTGTTGTCGCGTGACATGGAACTGGAGGCACGCATCCTGACTTCAGCGGCCGCGGACGCACGCATGTCGGGAGTCAAGATGCCGGCCATGAGTTCGGGGGGGAGCGGGAACCATGGACTGACGGCGATTCTGCCGATCTGGGCGGTCAGGGATTACCTGAACGTGCATGACCATCAACAGGTTCTGAAAGCCATCGCGTTCAGCCACGTGATTACGGCTTACATCAAGGCCTTCACCGGCCGTTTGTCCGCAATCTGCGGTTGCTCCGTGGCCGCTGGGGCCGGTGCGACGGCCGGGATCACCCTGCTGATGGGTGGAACCGTCAGCCAGATTTCCTCCGCGATCAAGAACCTGATCTCTGACCTGGCGGGGGTGATCTGTGACGGCGCCAAGAACAGTTGCGCCCTGAAACTCGCAACCGCCGCGGGGACGGCCGTGCAGGCGGCCCTGTTCGCCATGCACGGGGTGGACGTCAAGGAAAGCGACGGGATCGTCGCATCCACTTCAGAGCAGACAATGCAGAATGTCGGCCGGCTCAGCGTGGATGGAATGATCGCGGCGGACCAGACCATCCTGCAGATCATGATCGACAAACAGTTCAAGCATTCGGGTTCCCGCGACAAAAAGACCTCCGCGCGCATGGAATAACTGATTTTCCACCTCACGCGAGGAAGTATCGGCCCAGGCCGCGCCGGTTCCATATTCCGGCTTTGAGTGGCGATCTGTAACATCTTGGCCACGGTCTGTTTGCGGGTTGTCCTGTTCCGGGGACATCCGGGCAACAAGCGCTTGGAAACCGGCATGCTACAGTATTGTGTTTGCCGGATGGCCAGGAGGTGGAAGATGTCGAAACCGGGTGCATTTTTATGGGGGCTGGTCATCGTTGCGTTTCTCTGCGCACCGTTGAGCGCGGTTGAGGAATCGGAAGCGTTCTGTTACGTGTCCCTGGTGGAGGGCGACGCTTTCGTGCGCCAGGCCGGTTCTCCGCAATTGAAACCGGCGCTGATCAATTTTCCCTTGTTGCCGGGTGACGCACTGGAAACCGGGAATAACGGGCGTTGCGAAATCCAGTTCGATAACGGAACCGTCATGCGCCTGGACAAGGAAACGCGGTTGCAGATCGATACGTTGCGGGCCGCCAGCCTGACCACGGATCGCAGGATCACGACTCTTGAGCTTGCTTCCGGCCGGCTTTTTTCCATGAACAATATTTTTGGCCGCGAACTGTTCCAGGTTGTGACGCCCCAGGCGGCATTCAAGTTGAGCCGGGAATCCACCGCCACTCTGGCCGTCGATGATGCGGGCAGCCGTGTGCATGTGGCCCGGGGTGAAATCGGCGTGCTGTATGGTGAGCCGGACAGCAGGCTGAAGAAAGTGCATCTGCACAAGGGCGAAGGCGCTTTGATTTCCACGGCCCACACCCTCGCTCCCGGCGAATCGCGGATCGACAGCGAATTCCAGTTGTGGAACAAGTACGTGAACAATCACTTCAAAGAGTTGCACCATGGCATCAGCCGGCTTCCCCGGCCGATTTATCGATTTCCGCCCGGAGTGGTGCGATTCGCCGAAAAATGGTCCAGCCTGTACGGCGAGTGGGAGTACAACGATCTGCTCGGCTATATCTGGAAACCCTATGATGAGAGCTTCAAGTACCCCGACCGGCGCCCGTTTTTCCACGCGCGATATGTCACCGTGAATGACCAGTTGTACGTGGTGCCCACGCAGCCGTGGGGCTGGATTCCGGCCCACATGGGCACCTGGGTATGGATGAAGAAGAACGGTTGGGTATGGATCCCCGGCACCGCGTTCAAGCCGGGGATGTACGGAGCCGACTGGTTGTGGAACCAGATGAAAGGCGATGGCGCGCATTTATTCGCCATCGGCATGATGGGCGGCTGGGGAGGATCCATGTGGCCGGACTTTTTCCGGCTTGGGGTTTCTCCGGGATACGGCCCCTCCGGGTGCTGGACGCTTTCCGACTGGATCCGTTACGTCTACGGTGATTATGAAGGCTATGCCATTTATCGCCGTTACGGCCAGGAAGGCTGGCGGGCGTATTACGACCCATCCGGCAGATCACGCTTGACCCCTCCTCCCGTTGCGCGCAAGAGTGTGCCGAAAGAGGTCGCCGTAGTACTGGAGCGGATGGACAAGACGCCGCTGCCGCTGCTGGACAAGCAATTCAACATGGGGAAAAACGGCGTGCCTGCTACAGGCCGTCCGGTCGCGCCCGCGCGCAAAGTCGCTGCTTGGCTCGTGTACCGCAGCCTGTTGACCGCCGGGGAAAATGTCGATAAACCGGAGGAAAAGAAAATCACCGGCGGCCGCCTGGTGAAAGGACCGGTGGAGAAACGCGACTGGAACCCCGATCGCGTCATCGCCCACAGGCTGGGAACGGACCTGGCCTATTCCAGTGATCTCAATGCCGTGCTGTTGCCGGAGCTGAAAGTCTCATCCGGAACGATTACGGCCCGGCAGAAATTCCAGTTGCGCACCATGGCAATCCGCAAAGCGCGTCCGATGAACAAGCCGGCGCTGACCCGTCATTTCTCCGGCGGGCCGGTCGGCGGGTCCGTTGCCGCCGGCAACAACGATCCGGCGACTCCGGCGGTTTCGAGTCAAACCGCACCCGCGGATTCTTCCAAATCGGACAAGGCTTCCGCGCGCAAGTAACGGAAAGATCCGGCGACTCAGTGCAACGCCCGGCTCAGAATCTGGGGTTGACCACGTTGCTGTAGACAGAGCCGAAACGGTAACTCAGGCCCATGCGCAGGCTGAAGGCGTAACCGGTTGCCAATTGCTGCAATTCCATCAGTACTTCTTCCTTGGACGCCCCCTCGGCGGGAAGCGACAATTGGTCGCGGATCCGCGAGTAGTTGCCGTTGAGGTGCACGCTCAATCCTTTGAGCACGTTGATGCTGAGTTCCACATCTCCGCGGAAGTGATTTTTCGAGAGATCGTGAAAATAGGCCAGGCCGCTCAATTGCATCGCCACGGATCCCCAGGGTTCCTTGAGCGCGAAAAAGACGCCCAGCTGCTGGCGCAGCAGGCTTTCCCTCATCCGGCCGTAAACACTCAAGGTGTCATAGCGCCGCCAGGTATATTCCAGTTTGCTCCGCAGTTTCAGCTCCCGTTTGGTGTACTCCGAGTAGGGAAAGATATTGTATTCCACGCCCAGCCCGGTGGTGATGTAAATGTCCGCGTTGTCGTAGGTCGAGGAATACGCGTCGAAGAAACCGCCCAGTGACCAGTTTGCGCTCAGGCTTTTAATGTAAGCGGCGTAAACCATCGCTCGCTTAGTCAGGGATACGTACTCTTCAACTGAACCCTGGTCTTCAATCGAATAGGTGGTCTTTTCGTTTTCCATAAAGGCCCAGATATTGATTTTCGCTTCCCGCGTGATGCGGTTGGCGGAAATGGAAAGCGCATATTCGTATCCTTTCTCGTGTTCTTCCACATCCAGGTCTCCGCTCAATCCCAGTTCAAAGGACCAGTGATTCCATGTGTCCGACGCATCGGTCTGACGTGCCCGGCCGGCATCGGCGCCGCTGTAGGAGATGGAAATGAAGTCGGACATGGGGGTGTCGGAAATGTAAGGGATCAACCCCTGTTTCAACTTCTCCACCAGCCCCTGGCGGCGGGTGTCTTCCGAATCCGTCGCACTCGAGTAGTATTTCAGTTCACGGTCGTTTCCCTTGTATCCGTTGAGTCCCAGGAACTGCAGCACATATTCCCTTCCGCCGCTGCCGGTGGAACGCACGCTGATGATGACATGGATGTCCGCCGCTTGGCGGTCGCGCACGTAATTGACAAATGTGATTTCCGCCTTGATGAAATGTACGTCCACCTGATTGGAGTTGCAATCCAGGAAGATTCCCGGAACCTTGACTTCCGTAGGCGCCGGATCGGCGAGCGCCGGCAGGAATCCACCCGTCACCGCCGCCAAGGTGATTGCCAGGAATACTCTTGAGATTCCCCTGATCATGGGCCCGTTTCCCTTGACCGTGTGCGGACGAAAACCTGACTCCACGGCATCACGTTGATTTCAGATCCCCGCACCACGTCTTTTCCACTCAGGTATTTTTTAAAGAACCAGTCCGCGGTGATCCAGATGCGCAATACCGCGCCTGCGGGAATCGATTCCCGCGGCAAAAGAGTCGCCTGTGAAGGCTCCAGCCTCTTATGCAGAAGGCTGCGGCGTTGGCTGTAATCGTATATGTGCAGCTGCAATGGAAAAGGCAGGGATGAAAAGGTCCAGTTGACGGCGATGTCTTTGTCTGCCGTGATAATCTGCGGCTGGGGGGAAGCCATTTCCACCCAGCCCGGGAAGGTGAAACTCTCCCGGATGCGGCAGCCGTCGGAACGCTTGATTTCAATCGTGATGTCGCGGGGGAAATCCGGCGCATTCTCTAGCAGAATCCGCCGCCGGTAATCGTTTTCCGTTTCATTGTATTCAATGGCGTTGCCGTTTACCTGGACGCGGGCGTCTCGAACCGGTTCGCCCTGAATTCCGCCCCGCCGCAATTCAATATAGGCGCGCAGTTCCCGGCGGTTGATGTCGATGTTGTAGTCGTATCTGGACAGGCTGCAGGTCGGGTAAAAGGTCGCCTTGATAAACAGGGGAGTACATTCCGGTTCCTGCTTCTGCTCCCGGGCGCATGGCCATGCGGCAGCCGCAAGCGTCATGATCAATAAAAGGACTCGTATGTTCATGGAATCCTCCGCTTCGCGTTTCACTATACCACACGACACGCGCATCCCCAACGATCCGCTTGCCGCATGAGGGTGTATCCGGGGCGGACCGGTGCCGCGTTTTCCGCTTTACTCGGTTCCGGGATCGATTCAGCAGTGCCGGGCGGCGATTTCCTTGACAGCGGTCAGCAGGCGATCGACTTCCTCTTCCGTATTGTACAGGGATACGCCGACACGGGTGAGCCCGCCGCGTTCCAGCAGGCCGAGCGTCTCGACCGCGCGGATGCCATAGAAATGTCCGTTCCAGGCCAGGATCGCTTTCTGGTTCAATTCTTCACAAACTATGCGCGGATCAGCGTTTTCCAGCGTGAAGGAGATGGTGGGAGCCCGAAGTCCCGCGTTGAAATCGGGACCGATTGTGTTTACCCCGCGAATGGCTTGCAGGCCTTCGTAAATGCGCCGGGCCAGCGTTTCTTCGTATCGTGCGATCTGCTGCATGGCGCGTTGCGGCCGGTGCGAAGAATCCGGGGCGGGATCAAAGGATGCGATGAAGTCGATTGCCGCGCTCACACCGTTCAACGCGGCGAAGTTCAGCGTACCGGTTTCAATTCTGCAGGGGGCATGGGCTTCCTGGGTGCGCAGAAAATAGGTGGGTATCCGGTTCAGCAGTTCACCCTTGGAGTAGAGGATCCCGACATGCGGACCGTAGAACTTGTAGGCGGAACACAAGAGAAAATCGATTCCCAGCGATCTGACGTCAAGGGGGAAGTGGGGGGCGAAATGGACCGCGTCCACAAGCAGCAATGCCTCTGCTTCGTATGTAAGGCCGCGGATCCGTTTGATCTCGTTGACGGTGCCGCTGACGTTGGAAGAATAGCCGACAGCGACCAGGCGGGTGTTCTCATTGATCTTGTTTTCCAGATCGTTGTAATCGAGCGTGGCGTTCTCGAGGATGCGGACTTCGCGGACGATGATGCCCTGTTCGCGCAAAGCCAGCCAGGGCGCGCGGTTCGCTTCGTGGTCCAGTTGTGTGATCAGGATTTCGTCGCCTTCATCCAGCCAGCGGCCGATGGCCCGGCTGAGCGAGAAATTCAGACTGGTCATATTCGCGCCGAAGGAGATGTTCTGCGGTCCTTCGGCACCGATGAATTCCGCGACTTTCTGACGCGCCCGGTCGACGACGGCATCGGTTTCATGCGAAGTGATAAACGCGCCGTGTGCGTTGGCGTTTGATGAACGGTAGTAATCAGAAACGGCCGAGATGACGCTGTCGGGAACCTGGGTACCGCCCGGGCCGTCGAAATAGGCCAGGGGCAGGTCCCGGTATGCCCGTTTCAGCGAAGGGAATTCATCCCGGCGCGCGACAATCGTGCTGAATCCGGATGTCTGATTGTTCATGGAATCCTCCTGTTACTCATGAACCGCCCCGTTCCCTTCAAGTCCGTTCCCGTTTCCATTATGCGCGAAATCCAGAAAATCCTCAAGTCGCCCGGGCAGGCGGCATCCGCATCGCCTTGCCGGAATGGTTGAATTCCTGATCGCAACGGCTTAATATCCTTATGTGAATGACAACAACTATACCCCGGGACTGCCTGAACGCCTGACCCTTGATTGGAAAGGTGATGATATCGCGGTGTTGCGCCTGCCGAAAGCGGATTCATGGAAACCCCTGCTGGCTTTGGGGATTTTCGTGGTTTTCTGGTACGGCGCCTTGTTGACGATTGTTGACTTCTCCCAATCCGCCTCGATATGGCAGGCTTTGCAGCGGACACTCCGAGAGGAACCCTTTCTGATTCTGTTTTTCTTGTTGCCCCTGTTTCCACTTTTCATGGTCACGCGGGATACTTTTTTCGACAATCGCTTTGTTTTTGACAAGCAAAAGCAAACAATCAGCAAAGGCCGCAGAGTAATACTGCGTTTCGAGGAAGTGGACGCCCTGGTTGTGCGTGTCGGCAGGACGAAAACAGCATCGCGTCCCGGTGCCGGGTTATCGCTTGAAGCCAGGTCGAAAAGAATGATCTTCCTGACCCGTTGCGACTCTTATGAGGCATGCGCGGCACTGGCCCAGGAAATCGCAGTCGTTGTCAACGCCCAGATCAGGAACGCGTAATTGTCATAGCGGCCAGATCCACAGTATGGCCGGAACCGCGATCACGAGGATGATGATTTCCAGCGGCAATCCCATCCGCCAGTAATCACTGAAACGGTATCCGCCCGGGCCCATGACCAGGGTGTTGGACTGGTGGCCGATGGGGGTGAGGAAGGCGCAGGATCCGCCGATGGCGACCGCCATGAGGAAGGGATCAGGAGAAACCCCCATACCTCCGGCCACGCTGAGGGCAATCGGCGCCATTAATACTACGGTGGCGGCGTTGTTGATGATGTCGGACAGAAACATGGTCGCGAGCAGCAGTATCGCGAGCATCGCCCATGAAGGCAGGCTGTCCGCCAATTGAAGCAGATTGGCGGCGATCAGGCCCGCGCCCCCGCTGGTCTCCAGGGCGTTACCGACCGGGATCATGGCCCCCAGGAGCACAATCACGGGCCAGTCAATGCTGCTGTACACGCTTTTGACCGGCAATACACCGCTGAGCACCATTGCCAACGCGGCCAGTGTGAATGCGGTCTGGACCGGGAGGAAATTGCCGACAACCAGTACGATGGCGAAAAAGAAGATGGCCAGCGAAAGTGGAATCCGCGTCTGGTAGCCGATGCGCAGGCTGCGTCCGGCCAGGGGCAGGCAGCCCATCGTCGTGATGGTGTCGTCCAGCAAATGCTCCCTTCCCTGCAGCAACAAGACGTCTCCCGTACTGAAAACGACATGATCGAGGCGGCGGCGGATCCGCTTCTCCCGCCGTGAAACGGCCAGCAGATTGATGCCGTAGCGGCTGCGCAGGCGCAGGTCTGAGGCGGTGCGGCCGATCAGGGTTGAGTCCGCCATGACAACAGCCTCCACAACGGCGATCTTATCCGATCCCGCGGCATCCTTACGGAATTTCTTGCTGCCGACCAGTTCGATTCCGGTATCTTCCAGAAATTCTTTCAGGCTTTCCGTATCCGACTCCAATAGAATAATGTCATTGTTCCGCAGGATTTCTTCGCTGTCCGGGGCATGGATGCGTTTCCCTTTGCGGATCAGTCCCAGGATCTGGAAATCGGCATCGGAAACCTGTTTCAGTTCGGCGATGGTCTTGCCGCTGATCCGGGAATTTCCTGTGACCTTCACCTCCGTGATGTAATCTTCGATATCAAAAGCTTTTTCTGCTGATTTGCCGGAGGAGCGGCGGGGCAGGAGGCGCCAGCCCGCCAGGGTGATAAAAGCGATGCCCGCCAGGCAGATCATGGCCCCCACGGGGGTAAAATCAAACATGCCGAAAGCCGTGCCGACCTCGCCGGCCCGGAAAGTAGCGATAATAATGTTGGGTGGAGTGCCGATCAGGGTGGTCATGCCTCCAAGCAGGGAGGCGAATGCGATGGGCATCAGGATCAGGGATGGAGGATTGCCGCTTTTGCGCGCCAAATGGATGGCAATGGGCATCATGATGGCCAGCGCCCCCACATTGTTCATGAAGGCGGATGCCAGCGCAACCATGAGTGACAAGATCAGGATCTGCAATATCAGGTTCCTGCCGGTCTTCAGAACCCATTTGCCCAGCAGATCGATCAAGCCGGAGAACTCCAGCGCTTTGCCGATGACCAGAACCGCGGCCACGGTAATCACCGCCGGGTGGCCGAAGCCGTTGAAAGCTTCGTCGGGGCTGATGATTCCGGTGACGGTCAGGAAGAGCAAGGCGATCAGGGCCACGAAGTCGTGGCGGATCCGGCCCCAGGAAAACAATCCCAATACGGCCAGTAAAGTCAGGAAAACCACGTTGTGTGACATTGTCAACCGCTCAGAGCGCGTGACGGCGCAGGGGCAGCGTCATGCAGCGGCAGCCGCCGCCTCCGCGTGCGAGTTCGCTGCCGTCGATCGTGATGACAAAGCGTGGATGCGCATGCGGATCCGCCTTGCCGCGCAGAACGTCAGCGGCGCGGATCACCTCGTAACCGTGCCGGCTCAATTCCTCCAGCGTATGCAGATTGCGGTCGTATCCCAGCACTCTTCCGGGTGCCAGCGCAAAAAAATTGGCCCCGCTGTGCCATTGTTCCCGTTGTTGCAGCCAGGGATCCGTGCGTCCACCGCAATACAGTGGTTCCAGGTCCATGCCGATCTTCTGCAGTGCTTTCAGGAGGTTGTCCTCGTCACGAATCCGGACCTTGCCGTTGTCGATTTCAATCAAAACCGTGCGGAACGGATTCGGTCGGCTGACCAGCGGCTCATAGATCACGCAGTGGTTGCGATCGAGAATGGTGAAGATCATATCCAGGTGGATAAACGACTCCGGGCGGGGCGGCAATTGCTGCACGAGGATGCGGGCGGGCTGCTTGCGTTTTTTGAGTACGTCGATGATGAAATCGATTCCCCGGGTGTTGGTGCGTGAACTGTTGCCGATCAGGAGCAGGTCTTTTGCAGCCACGATGATATCGCCGCCTTCCAGCGTGGCGGGTTCCGCGTCGCTTTCGTTGCGGGGAGTGTGGGTGCGCCCGGAAAAGCGGGGATGAAAGGAGAATATGGCCTCGGCAATAATGGCTTCGCGGTCACGGACGCGGCGCGCCATGCCGCCGATCAGCACCTGATCGCCGATAACCGCCGCAGAGTCACGGGTGAAAAAGAAATTGTGCAACGGCCTCAGCGCATACCGTTCTTCGCTGAGGTGGCTGCTGAGGTTATCGCGTTCCAGTTCCACGCCTTCTATCAGCTCCCGGGCCAGAGTATCCGGCGGCAATTCGTTCAGCCGCTCCCGCAGCGTGTGGATATTTTCGTTACGCAGGACACGGTCCACCACTTCGGTTCTCACCGCGGCTTTCTGCAGGATCTCCCCCAGGAGTTCGCGGATGTAAAAAACCCGGGTCATTTTTTCCAGTATTGCCGAAAACTGCTGGTAAGACCGGTAAGCCACTTCGCGGTTCAGAATGTCACTGTAAAGGGCGCGCTCCGCGTTTCCGGGGGTCATGTTCTCGATCTCCGCGCCGGGTTTGTGCAGTACGACACCTTCCAGGGTGCCGATTTCAGAATCAACCTGAAGGGGGAACGCTTCTTCCATGTCACACACTCCCGCTCGATTTTTGCCTGCATTAAACGCCAGGATAAAGCGGATGTCAACTTGTAGCCAGGCAGACAGGTGGCAGGGTACTGACCCTTATTCATTATTCAGGTTATGAAGAAGATGGTGGCCGGGGGAAGGAACCCGAGTCGAAAGTCCAAAGTAAAAGCACCTGGCAGGAGGCGATGGGCTAGTGGCGATAGGCAAGAGGCAGGAGGCAGGTGTACGGGCGGGCTTGAAACCCGCCCCGGCTTTTTCAACCTCTTCCCTCCCCAACTCCCCAACTCCCCAACTCTCCAACTCTCCAACTCTCCAACTCCTCAACTCCCCAACTGTATTCAGATTTTATAATTAACTCATTTTACATCTCCATCGAAATGTGGTAGGAACTAAGGTTTCATGCAACAGGCAAAGTGGTTCTTTCTGATCCTCGCGGTGTTTTGCGTGGTGATCGGCGCCGTGGATTTTTTCCACGTGGAGACCGGTTTTGTCACTGATTACAATTGCCCCGCCTGCCTGTTTCAGAGTACGTTTTTTGCCGCCATACGCTCGCTGGTAGTGGTGATTGCGTTTGTCCTCGCTTTTCTGATCATGTTGGCTGAGCCGAAGCCGCGGCGATTGACGCGAGGAAGTTTCAGGGCGGTGAACAACAAGTCTCCGCCCCGGGCCTGACCGGACCGGGTCGGTCTTTTCCATTAACGGGTGCGGACGAGGCAATCGCCGCATCGATTCGTTCGCAGATCATGATCAGGAGTTGAAAGAATGAAAAGAAAATGGATGTTTGCTGTTTTTGTGACAGGCATGCTGGCATTACTGCCGCTGCATGCAGAGGATACAATCGGTTGTTCCAAGGGGATCGGCAAAGGCGTGATCTGGCCGCGGGTCTACTTCAAGGTGATCAATTATTCAGAAAAGTGGTCTTCATTTGCCGAAGATATGGTGGCCATGAACAGTGAGCCCGGTGGCCTGCAGTCCGCATCCGTACACCAGCTGGATTTCCGCCTGGGTTACGGGCTTCTGCATAACCTGAATGTGGGGGTGAACCTGCAATACGCCTGGGGTGAAGCGGAAAAAGTCACTCCCCAGGGAGAAACCCTGGAATTGAAGGCATCCGATCTGAACAATGTCTGGTTTTCCGGGCAGTGGTTTTTCCTCGATCGGCATCAATTCGGCGGACTGAGACATTTCAAACTGGGTCTGGGTGCCAGTTACGGTTTTGCTGTGAATGACACCGACGAAAACCTGCTGGCGGGAATCGGTCCCGGGGTCGAACAGTTCAAGTTGGGGCCGATGTGGCATTTTGAACTCGGCTCGTCCGGGGTCGAGGTTGCAGGCCATGCTTTGTATCACTGGAAAGGCACCGCCCGTGAAGTCAAGGGGTGGGGGCGCAGCGGTCACAATATCGCCGACACGTTGAATTACCAGCTCAAATTGGAAGGGGCTCCTTTTGATTTCCTCGGCTGCGGAATCGGCCTGACCGGCTGGTTCGGCACGGAAGAGGACATGAGCCTGGTCAATCGGGATCACACGTTGAACCGGGGCTACAATCACGCCGTCATGCTGCATGCCGAATTCTTTCCCATGGGTGGCCAGTATGAAAAACGCAAGATCTACATGATCGTCAACATTCCCTATGCTCAGCGCGCCATGAAAAGCGCCGGGGTGGTATGGTCTCTGGGATTCATGTGGACCTTTTACACGCTGTAGGCAATCAAACAAAAAAATCAAGACAGGGGACTGGTTATGAATAAACGCCGAATCACCATGTGGATCATCGGCCTGTTTGCGGCCGGGATGTTGCTGTCGGCAGCGGAAGGTACGCCCCAGCGCCGGCGCAGGCATCACAGGCATTCCCGCAGCCAGACATGCTGCCGTATTCTGAGCCATGTCGTGGGCGGGCAGGATGCCTTCAAGCTGTTTGAAACCGATGGGTTCCGTTTCGCCACGATCCGGCGTGGCGGGGAATTACTCCTGGGCCTGTTTACCGCGGACTACTCGCAGATCGAGGGTTATCGCGGCATCACGAATTGCCTGGTGCTGCTGAATCTGCAGGGGGTGGTCCAGGAGGTCCGGGTGGTTGAGTCAGAGGATACACCGCCCTATGTGAAGCGCCTGATTCGCAAGGGGTTTTTGGAACAACTGGTCGGCCTGAAACCGGATCAGACGCCGCAAGTCGATGCGGTCAGCGGCGCCACCATCACTTGCGACGCCATTCGCGATTCCGTGTCCGCTACGCTGCAGGCGTTTACCCGCATTGTCGATACCGTGGATTTTTCCGGTCCGCAGCCGCAGCGCAGAACGGGTGGTGAAAAGCTGCAACCGCTGGGTTAGCCTGCGCGGCGCACCCGGTGCGGATCATTCGGGAAAATGAACGCAGATCACCTTGGTCTCGGTCATTTCCTGGAGAGAAAAACGGATTCCTTCCCGCCCCAGGCCGGAGTTTTTCACGCCGCCGAAAGGCATCGAATCCAGGCGGTAATCGGTTGAATCGTTGATCATTACGCCGCCACAATCCAGGGCGCAGGCCGCCTGAAAAGCGCGATTGATGTCACGGGTGAAAATGGCGGCGTGGAGTCCGTATTCAAGGCTGTTTGCCGCTGCAATCGCTTCGGCGAGAGATGACACCGGGTAGATGTTCACGGTCGGCCCGAAGACTTCCCGGCGGTGGATGGCGGCTTCGGCGGGGACGTTCGTAAGCACGGTGGGCTCCACCACCGCACCGGTGCGGCTTCCGCCGCAGAGAATATCGGCGCCCATATTCCGCGCTTCGTTGATCCACGTGCACACACGTTCCGCTTCCCGTTCCGTGATCATCGGACCCATATCGCAGTCCTCTTCCAGTTTTGGACCGACCTTGTATTGACGTGTCCGGGTCAGGAAGCGGTCGCGGAATTCCTCGTGGATTGTTTTCATTACATAAATCCGCTGGACGCCGATACAATTCTGGCCGGCGGCTGAGAAGGCTCCGGACACACAGGCGGAAACTGCGCTGTCCAGGTCACAGTCATCCATAACGATCACCGGCGAGTTGGAACCCAGCTCCATGCCGATTTTCTTGATTCCCGCAAGTCGGGTGATACGTTGTCCCGCTTCGAGTCCGCCGGTGAACGAGACCATGCGGGGACGCGGGTCGCCTACCAGCATGTCTCCGATCTCATGGCCGTGTCCGGTGACCACGTTGAGGGCGTGGGGCGGAAGCCCGGCTTCCAGGAAGGCCTGGGCCAGTTTCAGAGCCGACAGCGGTGTAACCGCGGCGGGCTTCAATACCACGGAGTTTCCCGCGGCGAAGGCGGGTCCAAGTTTGTGGGCGACCAGGTTCAGCGGATCGTTGAAGGGCGTGATGGCCAGGACAATGCCTATGGGGAACCGGTAGTAATAGCCGGCCCGTCTTTCCCCTCCGGGGACGGAGTCGTAGGGAATGGTTTCTCCCCGGATACGTTTGCTTTCCTCGGCGGAAACCGTGAGGGTCTGGACGCAGCGCCTGACCTCGTTGCGGGCCTCACGGATGGTTTTGCTGCCTTCAAGGGCGATGGTACGGGAAAATTCTTCCAGTTTTGCTTCGACGATTTGTGCCGTTTCGAGCAACACGCGGGCGCGCTGAAAAGACGTCATCTTGCGGGCCTGGCCGGCGCCCTGTTCGGCCGATGTCAATGCCTGGTCCACTTCCGCGGCGCCGGCCGCGGGAACCGTATCAATTTCGTGGTTGTCAAAAGGATCGGTGACGGAAATGGTACGATCCGTGTCCCGCCAAACACCTCCAATCAGCATTTTCATGGCGTCTCCCTTACGTACCGGCACGCTCCGGCTGTGAATGGTTGAAAGCGGCCTTAGTTCAGCAACCGATTTGAAGGGTTTGTTGCTGAAAAAATGCAATATAGGCATTCAGCGTTGCGAAGTCAAGCGTCACTTCGCCCGCACGGGTAACGGGGATCCGGGTCAAAGCGGCCGATTCAGCCGGGACGATGTGAAGCGGACTTTACAGATATGCGCCAGCCCATATCCGGATCGTCGTGTTTTCAGGGTTCAATCCCGGATCAGCAGGTGGACGAACAGGCCGGTATTCAGCAGCAGGCCGAAAATCAGGTTCAAGCGCGCGGTCGCGCCGTCAAGCGCTTGAAAAACCTCACTGCCCGCTGCGGAGTGTCGCCGCCGGGCATGGGTCAGCAGGCGCAGCGCCGCGGGCAGGGCGGCCAGCGTGAGCAGGCATGTCGCAGGCAGGGCGGATATCCGGGGAAAACACCACCCGGGAATGAATACGAAGCTGGGAACAAGGATGAAAGGTGAAATGACCAGAAGATGAAGATAAATCGAAGAACCACGGTCACCCATGAACAGGGCCGGGGTGCGGATGCTTCCCTGGATGTCCGTCTGCATGTCGCGCCAGTTGTTGGCATGAAGGATGGCCGCCACCAGCAGGCTTTGGGGAATGGCGAAAATCACCGGCGGCCAGGCGGCGGAACCCGACTGCACCATCCATGCCCCGAGGCTGCCGAGCAATCCGAAGGCCGTGAAAACCGCCAGATCGCCCAGGCCGAGGTACTTCAGGGCGAAAGCGCCTCCGGGGGTATAAAACAACCCCAGGACAACGCCGGAAACTCCCACGGGCAGCAGCCACCATGTCGATTCCCTTGCCAGGTAAAGGCCCAGCAGGATGCCGAGAGCGAACAGCACGGCCGCGCCTCTCAAAGCCTGGCGGGGTGTCAGCAGGCGTCTTACCACGGCGCCGCTGACCGGTTTGGGTTCCCGGTCCAGACCGCGGTTGAAATCGGAAACGTCGTTCAGAATATTGAACGCGGCTTGCAGCAGCACCATGGCCGTCAGGGAAAGCAGCAGCCGTTTCCAGTTCAGGAGCGCATCAGTCAGGGTCGGAGCCAGAAGTGCGCCGAATAATACCGGCATGGTGGAAGCGGGAAAAGAAAAAGGCCGGGCGGCCACCCACCAGCGGGATAACTTCGATGCACGTCGGGAGGGGACGAAACGGTCCGGGGTTGCCATGCGGCTGGCGCGCCGATCAGTCTTCCGCGCCGGCGAAATACTTCATGAACTGGGCGCGCTCATAGAGTTGGGGTGAATCGATGCGTTTGTGGCTCAACCGTCCGATTGCGTCACGCAACCGTTCCAATCCGGTTTTCTCCATCCATTGCCGGATATCCGCCAGCATGGATGTGATGACTTCGGGCCCCTGCTTGTAGACTGCCGATGCGATCTGGACGGCTGCGGCCCCGGCAAGCAGGTTCTTGATCACCGCTGCGCCGTCATGAATTCCGGTTGTGGCGGCCAGGTCGCAACGCACCCGCCCCGCGAGCAGGGCGATCCAGCGCAACACCATGGCATTTTCACTCGGGGTGCTGGTGATTTCCCCTTTGATCACTTTCATCTCGGAAATATCGATATCCGGATTGTAGAAGCGGTTGAAAAGGACCAACGCGGCGATATTGCGCAATGACAGGTTGAAGGCCGCATTGGCGAGTCCGGAAAAATAGGGGCTGATCTTCAGGGCAACGGGAATGATGACCTGGGCCGTGACCTGATTGACGATGTCAAAATAGATTTTTTCCACATCTTCGCCATCCTGGCGGGTGTCAGCGGGCAGAACGAACAGGTTGAGCTCCAGGGCATGGGCGCCGGCCTGCTCGATCTGGCGGGCGTAATCGGTCCATTCGGAAGCCGAGATGCAGTTGATGCTGGCGATGATGGGGATATCCGTCTTTTCCCGGCTTTCACGAATCAGGCGCAGGTATTCGCTCAGGCTGTGGCGCCGGGTATATTGGGTGATCAAGTCAGCGGCTTCGGAATGGCCGGGAGAGCCCTGGTGCAGTTCACCGGCTTCGTTGAGGATCTGTTCTTCAAAAATGGACTTGAGGACGACGGCGCCCGCTCCCCGGTCCTCCAGGCGGCGAATGCTGTCCACAGAGCTCGTGAAACCACAACTGCCGATAATAACGGGATTGCGTAATTCCATGCCCATATAGGTTGTGGACAAGTCCATGAAACCCTCCAGAATGCGGCTTTCGCTGGGAATCTGATTCAGATGGTAGCACAGCCGCGATTTTTCTGTCAACCGTGAAAGGGCGATGTCATCGGCCGCTGCTTCCATTCCCGAACTTGAATTGCCGACTTCTATATGCTAGCCTCAATCCGATTGATTGCCGCGGCAGCGCGGTGAAGTATTCCGAAGCGGAGGTGGCCTGACATGAGCCATGATGAACTCAGAAACCCGGATCGTCCCGCCGGCCTGCCTGAAAACGCGTATCGTAAGCTGGAGGAGGGCGAGGTATACCATCCGGTGGTTCCGGCTGACCGGCCGTTACCCGAAGTAACGGCATACTCTCTTTTCTGGGGCATGTTTTATGCGGTTCTGTTTTCCATGGCCGCGGCGTACCTCGGCCTGAAGATCGGTCAGGTGTTCGAGGCTGCCATACCCATCGCCATCCTGGCTGTGGGTTTTTCGGTCATGACCGGGCGGCGCAATGCCTTGTCGGAAAACGTGATCATCCAGTCAATCGGGGCCAGCTCGGGATTGATCGTGGCCGGGGCCATATTCACGATCCCCGGCCTTTACATCCTGGGCCTGGAAGCAACCTTCATGCAGGTGTTTCTGGCCTCGCTGCTGGGTGGTTTCCTGGGGATTTTATTCCTGATCCCTTTTCGCAAGTATTTTGTGGCCGACATGCATGGAGAATTTCCTTTCCCGGAAGCCACGGCAACCACGGAAGTACTGGTGGCGGGCGAATCCGGCGGCAACCAGGCCCGGATCCTGGTGAAAGCGCTGTTTATCGGCGGCTTGTATGACTTCATGGTATCCGGACTGGGTTTCTGGAAAGAAATTGTTTCCACGCGGGCGTTTGCATGGGGCCGGAAATTGGCGGACTCCGTCAAACTGGAGTTCAATGTCAACATCGGCGCCGCCGTAACCGGTCTCGGATACATCATCGGATTGAAGTACTCGTTGATCATCGCGTGCGGATCGTTTCTATCCTGGTGGGTATTGGTGCCTGCCATATACTATATCGGCCAGTTCAATCCGGAGCCGATTCTGAGCGCGGCCAAGCCGATATCCGATATGCTGCCCATTGAAATCTTCAGTGAATACGTGCGGCACATCGGTATCGGCGGCATTGCGGCCGCCGGGATTATCGGCATCATCAAGTCACGCCGCATTATCAGCGGCGCGTTTCGCCTGGCCGCACGTGAAATTACCGGCAAGGGTGTCGAACATGGCGCTGAACGCCCGGAACGGCTGCAGCGGGACATGTCGATGAAATGGAACGTGATCCTGATATTTGCCAGCCTGATTGGTGTATTTGCCTTTTTCCTTTTGGGTGTGGTCGGCGGCAACTGGTACCATGCCCTGGTGGGGCTGGCGATTGTGACCATCATCTCGTTCCTGTTTACCACGGTTTCGGCACGGGCCATCGCCATCGTGGGGACCAATCCCGTGTCGGGAATGACGCTCATGACCCTGATTATCGCCTCCGTGATTCTGGTATCCGTGGGGTTGAAAGGTGAGCAGGGAATGCTGGCCGCGCTGTTGATCGGCGGGGTTGTCTGTACCGCGCTGGCCATGGCCGGAGGGTTTATCACCGACCTGAAGATCGGTTATTGGCTGGGCACTACGCCGGTGACCCAGCAGCGGTACAAGTTCCTGGGCACGCTGCTTTCCGCGGCCGCGGTCGGACTGGTGATCCTGATGCTCTACAAGACCTACGGCTTCGGCCCCGGGGGTCTGGAAGCCCCCCAGGCTTCAGCCATGGCGGCCGTGTTGAAGCCCTTGATGACCGGACAACCTGCGCCCTGGCTTCTGTACCTGGCGGGAATCATGCTTGCGATCGTGCTGGAATTCATCGGCGTTCCCCCCTTGGCGTTTGCCCTGGGCATGTACCTGCCGCTTTATCTGAACACCCCGTTGCTGGCGGGAGGTCTGATCGCTCATTTTGTTTCCCGCAGCAGCGCAGAAAAAAAGTTGCAGTCGGCGCGCAAGGAAAGGGGTACATTGATCGCTTCCGGATTCATCGCTGGAGGCGCCATCATGGGAGTGGTGGCCGCCGCCATTATCTATTTCGGGCAACTGATATTCGGCGAAGGCTGGTCAATGATCCGCGCCCTGGGAACGGACCACTGGCAGGAGTCATTCGGCGGCGAGGCATTGGGATTTGTCATGTTCGTTCTGCTGCTGGGATACCTGTACTGGGATTCCCGGCGTGCCCGCGTGGAATGATGCCGGAGTGTCCAGCGGACTGAATCGCAAGCGGCCGCATCTGCGGGGTCTTTTCGACCGCATGGCGGGCCGTTATGACCGCTTCAACAGTTTTTCCAGCCTGGGCCTGGACAGGTGGTGGCGATACCGCGCCGTGAAAGGGGTGGCGGTCAAGGGAAAAATCCTTGACCTTGGGAGCGGCGGCGGACAGATGGCCCAATGCCTGAAGACGGCGCAGGCCTTCTGTGTGGGCGTGGATCCCGCTTATGCCATGCTGGCGGAAGGCCGGCGCCGGGGGCGGTGTTTCACGCCTGTCCAGGCCAGGGGGGAATTTCTGCCGTTCCGGGACAACACCTGGGATGGCGTGATATCCGGGTTTGTCATGCGCAACCTGGACGACATCCGCCGGACAATCACTGAATGTTTCAGAACCCTCCGTCCCGGAGGCACGCTGGTCGTACTGGAATTCTTTCCTCCGCGTTCCCGCCTTCTGCGCGCCTTTTTCCGGGTATACCTGGGGTGGATTGTTCCCCGGGTGTTTGCCGGGGATCTTGGGGAACGTCGGGACATCGAGTGGCTGAGCCGCTCCATTGGCGGTTTCATGTCGCCGGGCGAGTTTGCAAAACTGGTGCGGGAATGCGGATTTTCCCGGGTAGAGATGCGGCCATTGATTTTTCGCATTGCCTGGCGCCTGGTGGCGGTAAAGCAGACCTTTACTGATTCATGCCGGCGGAAATAAACATTATTTTGCGGCAAGCCACCGGCAAGGTGGGAGAGAAGGTTTACGAGGCGCTGGTTTTGCGTATTTCCGTCTGGATCAGGTCGGCGATCGTGGTTCGGTCAAGGAAATCGCGGATCAGCCCATCCATTTCCCGCCAGTGGTCGTGGGCACCGCAATTGTGCGTGCGGGGACAGTAGAGGTGGTCGTCGACGCAGGGAGCGATCAAGAGAGATTCACCCGTGATTTTAAATACATCCAGAAGGGAAATCCGTTCGGGAGGCATTTTCAGGCGGTAGCCGCCGCGGGCTCCCCGTCGACTGGTGATCAGGCCATGGGCTTCCAGGGGTTGCAGGATCTGTTTGGCGAACTTGGCGGAAATCTTTTGATTGGCTTCCACTTGGCGCAGGGGGTGAAGCTGCGAACAGTCCATGCCCAATTCCACCAGGATGCGCACCGCGTATCGTGATCTGGCGCTGATTTTCATGTTAAAGTAATCTGTACGGATACCATATACGCAAAGGTTACCAGAAATGTCTGAAAAAGGCAATACCGGAGGAATGATGGACTTGACAAAAGGTAATTGTTGAAGTTACAATTGATGATGGTCATTTCCCGAGGAGGCGCCTGATGAAGAACGAAGTGGTGATTGAGTTTTCCGGCGGCATCGACTCTCTTTACGCCGCGCATTACCTGGCGGATCGGTATGATCGGGTCCACTTGCTGACTTTCGACAAGGGCTATCTGCATATCCTGCTGAAAGCCAACCAGCCCAATGTGGAATTGCTGCAATCCCTGCATGGGAAAGACAAAGTGACTCACCAGGTGATGGATATCCGTCACCTCTTCAAGGAGATGGCGGTCCGGGACTACAAAGAAACCAGCCGGGAGTTCGGCAAGGAAGCCGCCTGGTGCATGCCATGTCGTGCGAGCATGGCCCTGGCCAGTGTGATATACGCCCTGGAACACGATATCCCGCTCTTTACGGACGGCGCCAACTGGGAGCAGGCGCCGGATGGGAAAAAGATCCTGGTGACGGGAGACAACTTCCCTGAATTTCTTGGCATGATCAAGGAGTTCGCCGCCAGGTACCAGGTCGAGTACCTGCCTGTCGTCTACGACCTGAACACGCGTGAGGAGCGCCGCAATGAGCTCGAACGCCTGGGCGCCAGAATCGATTTCAACAGCATGAATCGCACCGGCAAGTCGCCGCTGGACGTGTTCAATCCGAAATTCTACAGCCGGGTCCAACCCATGTGCCTCTCGGGCTACCTGGTGCATTGGAAGCGCAACCTGTTCAGGGTTCCCGAAAAGGTGACGCCGGAGATGATTACGGGTGCATTGCAGCCGAAGCTGGATGTCGTTGCGGAGCGGCTGGTACGGGAGCATCTGCAGAGCCGGGGCATCGACGTCGAGGAGCTGGTGGCGCGGCGCAAGTCCGAAACATGACCGGCGACTGAAGTTTTATTGTTGGAGCCCGCCTCCCATGCGACGCTATTCGTAGTGCAACGCTTCTATGGGATTGAGCATGGAAGCCTTGCGCGCCGGGTAGAAACCGAAAAACACGCCTACCGCCGCTGAAAAGACAACAGCGATTGTTGTGATCACCGGGTCCACGATAAATCCCGTGTTGATCAGCCTGGATATGCCTTTTCCCAGGCCGAGGCCTGCCAGGATGCCGATGAATCCTCCCAACAGGCTGAGTATGACCGCCTCTACAAGGAATTGAACCAGTATATCGCCGCTTCGTGCTCCAACCGCCATGCGGATGCCGATTTCACGGGTGCGTTCGGTTACCGACACCAGCATGATGTTCATGATGCCGATCCCTCCGACCAGCAAAGAGACAGCCGCGATGGCCCCCAGCAACATGGTCATGGTGTTGGTGACCCCGGTCACCCGTTCAATGATCTCGGTCTGGCTGCGGATCTGGAAGTCGTCTTCGTCGGCGGCTTTCAGGCGATGCGTGTCACGCAGTATTTCGCGGATTTCCGATTCCACGGCCTGCATCGAAACGTTTTCTTTTGCACTGGCCTGGATCGAACGCACGGTTTTGCCGTCGGACAGGCGATAAAGGACCGTGGTGGAGGGAGCCAGGATGAGATCGTCCTGGTCGCCCATCTGGGCGTCGCCTTTTTCTTTCAAGGTACCGATTACCGTAAAGGGCACCCGGTTGAGGCGGATACGTGCGCCGAGGGGATCGCGCTCTCCGAAAATTTCTGCTGCGACCGTATCACCCAGCACGGCTACTTTGCGCCGGCCGCGTACATCCTGCTCGGTAAAGAAGCTGCCGGTTTCGATTTCCCAGTTGCGGATAAAAGGATAGTCGACAGACACCCCGTGGATCTGGGTGGCCCAGTTCTTATCCATGGCAATAGCCTGGACACCGACGGTGATATCCGGGGATACATAGTCCAACAGAGTGGAGCGCTTTCTCAACTCTTCAATATCTTCCATGGAAAGGGTCTGCAGGCTGCCGGCTCCGCGGCTGACGCCGCCGCGGTAAGAAGACCCCGAACGGATCATGATCAAGTTTGTTCCCAGGGCGTCGATCTGGTTCTCAATGTCGGCCGACGCGCCCTGACCGATGGCGACCAGGGCGATAACCGCGCCGACTCCGATGATGATTCCCAGCATGGTGAGAAAACTGCGCATGCGATTGCGGGTGATGCTGCGGACAGCCGCGCGAATCAGTCGATCGAGTTTCATGATTGCACCTCCTGCGCGCCGCTGAAGGCGGATGTGCCGTTGCCGGCATGGATCCGGTCCACTACCGGTTCATCGCGGATCTTCAGCCCGTCCCTGAGTTCAATGATTCTTTTGGCGAAGCGGGCGATATCGGGCTCATGGGTAACCAGTACAATGGTGACACCCTCTTTGTTGAGTTCCTGGAAAAGCGCCATCACGTCATTGGAGGTGGCGGTATCGAGGTTGCCGGTGGGTTCATCGGCCAGGACCAGCGCGGGACGATTGACCAGGGCGCGGGCAATGGCCACCCGTTGCTGCTGTCCTCCGGAGAGCTGGGTGGGTTCATGATCCAGGCGGTCACCCAGGCCGACGCGTTCAAGCGCGTTTCGCGCCATTTCCCGGGCCGGCAGTTTTTCTTCTCCACGAAAGTACATCAGGGGGAGTTCCACGTTTTCCAGAGCCGAGGTTCGGGCCAGCAGGTTGAACCCCTGGAAGACGAAACCGATGCGCCGGTTGCGGATGTCCGCCAGTTGGCGCCGGTTCATGCGATCCACACGCGTACCGTCCAGGGTGTAGGTTCCGCCGGTGGGGTAATCCAGGCATCCCAGGATGTTCATCAGCGTGGACTTCCCAGATCCCGAAGCGCCCATGATGGCGATAAATTCACCGGAATGGACCTCCAGGTCCACGCCTTTGAGGGCCGGAACACGCACATCGCCCATGATATAGGTTTTTTCAATCTGCGCCAGTTCAATGGTGTGCATGGGTTTGCTCCACCCTCAGCGAGGCCGGCTGCCGCGTGGCGGGCCGCCCATCTGGAACGGGTTGCTGCGGTTGTTGCCGGTGGCGGCCGGTGGGCTGGTGAACTTGGTGACCACAAGGGTTCCTTCCTTCAGCGTACGGGATTCCAGAACCTCGGTGTGGGACGCATCGGAAGCGCCCTTGCGGAAGAAAACAACGCGGAGTTTTTTTGTCTCCAGAGGAATGAAAACGTAACCCCTTTTGTTCTGATTGCTTTTACCGTTTGGATTTCTGGCAAGGGTTTCCGCCGCTGAACCGCTGTTTGCGGCTTCAGCAGGCTGGGGGCGCTCAATTTCAATGCCCGCTGATGGCCGCAGATTCAGGGCGCTGTTGGGAACCATCAGCACGTTCTCGCGGTATTCGATGAGGAAATCCACCGTGGCGGTCATTCCCGGCAAAAGCACGCGGTCGCGGTTTTCGGCGTCCACAACCACCGTGTAGTTGACCACGTTGTTAATGGTTGTCGGTTGCAACCGGATCTGGCGTACGGTGCCGGTGAATTGGCGGTCTGGATAGGATTGTACGCTGAAGCGGGTTTGCTGACCCTGGCGGATCAGGCCGATATCGCTTTCATCCACGAAGGCTTCAATCTGCATCTTGGTCAGGTCCCGGGCGATGAGGAAGAGTTTGGGCGCCTGGAAACTGGCGGCAATGGTCTGGCCTTCGTCCACGGTTCGTTCAATCACCGTCCCGTCCATGGGGGAGCGGATTTCCGTGTACCCCAGGTTGGTCTGAGCGCGCTTCAATGCGGCCTGGGCGCTTTTCAGGTTGGCGCGGGATGTGGCCGCCTGGGTCCGCCATTGCAGAAATTCGGTCTCGGAAATATGCCCGTTTTCGAAAAGCGGGCGATTGCGTTCCAATTCCGCTTCCAGCCGGTCCAGTTCCGCCGCGGCGCTGTCCACACGGGCCTGGGCCTCCTGCACGGAAACGCGGAAGGGTGTCTTGTCCAGGACGGCCAGCAACTGTCCTTTGGTGACCGGGCTGTTGAAATCCACCAGCAGCTGTTCAACGATTCCGGAGACCTGGGAACCCACTTCCACGGTTTCCAGCGCGCTGAGAGTTCCGGTGGCGGAAACGGTGTTTTCGATGTTGCCCCGGGTCAGGGCGGCGGTGGTGTAGAGGGCCGCAGTGGATTCATTTTTTCCCGGGCTCAGCCACAAGATCGACAATACGGCGATGATGGCGGCGATGCCCAGCCATATCCAGTGTTTGCGCTTCATTCTTCTTCTCCTTTTAATGCGGGTGGGACGACGGCATCCAAAGACGATTCACTCACCAGTTTGAGCAGGTTGTATTCATCGCCGTTGCTGAAGAGAATTTCCAGTCCGCGCAGCAGGCGGGTGTAACGAGCCGCTGCGTGGTTGTAACTGGCCTGTCGGTACTGGCTCCGGGACTGGCTGACTTCGGTAAGGGTGGCGGCATTGGCGCGATAGCGATCCTGCATGCTGTTCAGCGCGGCGCGGGCGAATGTCAACTGTTTTTGGGCACTGGCCAATTGCCGCGAGGCGTTTTCCCAATTGAGCCTTGCCTGGCGGATCTCGGCGGCGGCCTGAAGCTGTTGTTGCCGGAGATTCAGGTTTTCGTTTTCCACTTGGATCTTTGCCGCGGCGACTTCCAGGCTTGTCTGGCCCCGGTCGAAAACGGGTAGTGACAGGTTCAGGCTGACACTGGCCGAGAGGTTGCGATCCAGCAATTGATCTTCGAGGTTTGACTCGGGAATGGAGCTTGAATAGGAGCTCCCCACGCCCGCGGAGGCCGACAGGCGCGGGTAACGGCCCGATCGGGCGACCCGGAGCATGTGCCGGGCGGCGAGGACGCGGTTTTTCTGGGCGGCAATGTCCGGACGCGTGTCCGGGTCCGCCTCATTCGCGGTTTCCCCGATCAGGGTTTCCAGCCTTTTCATGATCGCTTCCACTTGTGGTTCCTCCGGCCGGAGTGCCTGGTCGGGATCCATGCCAAGTGTCAGAAGCAGGTTCATGACGGCCACCTGATAGGCACGATCCGCTTCTTCCAGGCGGTATTCCGAGGCGGCGATTTCCGCCTGTTGCTGGTAGAGGTCGGCGACGGGCCGCCTTCCGGCCTGGTAAAACGCGCTGATCTGTTCCAGCAGTTCCGCCTGGGCCTGGCGGTTTTCTTTTTCCACGGAGATAAAACTCCGGGCGATCAGCGACTGAATGAATTCCTGGGCTACGGAGTAAACAATGCCCTGGCGGGCGCGAGCCAGGTCAGCTGCGGCCGCGTTCCGGTTTGCGACGGTCTGGTGCAGGGTGGATGTGTTCGCGAAACCGTTGAACAGGGTCAGGCTGGAAGAAAGGTTGATGCTGAAACGGGTATAAGCGGAAGCCGTGTAGTCGCCGCTGACCGGGTCAACCGATTTCCCGGCCTGGCGGCTTCCCGATGAAGAGAGGCTGAGGTCGGGCAAAAAGGAATTCCGCTGTTTTTTCCAGGCGATTTCGCTGCTGGAAAAACGATTCTGCGCCGCCTGCAGATCCGGATTCTGCGCCAATGCGAGTTTTACCGCGGTTTCCAGACTCAGAGTGGAGTCGGGGAGCGCGGCGCAGGGAACGGTTCCCATGACCAGTCCGGCCAGCAGCAAACCTGCGAAAAGATGGGTTTTGCGTGAAAAAGCGCGATCAATCAACCTGTTCATCTATCCTCCTGTCCCGGCGACGGCCGGATGCCCATATTCCTGCATACGCTGGAATCTTTGCCTGAACGTATTGCAAATGTGACAAAATGTAACATGCTGAATCAAACGCGGAAAACCAGGGTAATGGTGGTCCCCTGTCCGGGTTGGCTCTCGACGCTGATTCTGCCCCCATGGGCCTGCATGATTTTCCAGCACATGTTCATGCCCAACCCGTAACCTCCGGTCTGTTTGCTGCGGGAAGGATCTGCGCGGTAGAAGGCCTCGAAGATATGGTTGACCACCTCCGGCGGCATGCCGCTGCCGGAATCATGGATGCGCACGATCACTCCATCCGCGTGGCGTTCGGCCGTGATCTTTACGGGTGGATCCGAGTGACGGGAATGGCGCAGGGCGTTGTCCAAAAGATTGCGCAGAAGGATATTCAAGCGCTCGGCGTCCGCGCGCACGTACAGGTCTTCGGGCACATTCCGCCATTGAATTCCCGGTTGCCGCCCCGCCATCGGCTCCGCGACCTTGCGGATGGCTTCATCCAGGCGGATGGTTTCCAGCCGCAGCGCGCCATGGGGATTATCCAGGCGTTCACTTTCCAGGATCGCGGTTACCATGCGCTCCACTTCCTCAACATCTTCCAGGATGGCCTGGCGCGGTTCACTGCTCTCCAAAAACTCCAGCGCAAGTTTGATGCGTGTCAACGGTGAGCGCATTTCATGGCTGACATCCAGCAACAGGCGTTCACGTGAGCGGATCATGTCGTTGATGCGATCGGACATGCGGTTGAAAGATCGAATCAATTCACCCAGTTCATCGGGCCGCCTGGACTGCATACGGAAATCCATTTCTCCGCATCCCAGCTTGGTCATGCCTTCGCGCAGGACGCGAATCGGCCGCAACAGGGCCTGGATCAGGAACCATATCCCCACGATCAGCAGGACTGCCAGGATCGATACAGCCAGGAGCAACTGATTGACACGGTGATGAAAACCCTTGTTCCAGGGCCGCAAGAGGAAAAACAGGCTGCCGCCTGCGACGGGAATTCGCGCACACAAACCATCCGGGGTGAATCCGGCCGCGGCCCCGGCCATTCCCTTCAATGTGACCAGTTCATGCCGGGCGATTTTTTCCAGGCCTTCGTGGGTGGACCAGCCGCCTGACGGCGCCTCATAGCGGATGCGCAGGAACAGTCGATCCGCCAATTCCCGTGCCTGCTGCAGCGAAGGTGGATGCCCGAGGTCACGGGAGATGAGCTGGGCGTAACTGACCGAATGGGTCAGGATGCTTTCAAACCGCATCGGGGGTTTGAACAGCAACCGGTGCGCCCCGGCGATGAAAACGATCATCAATACCAGGGCCAGGATAAAAATCAGCGGGATCTTTAAAAAAAGCGAGGCGCGGATGCGCCGGATCAATCCCATGGTGAAGGTTCGCCTCCCACGTACACGTATCCGACTCCCCAGACGGTTTTGATCAGGCGCGGAGAGCGGGCGTCGTCGTGCAGTTTCTGTCGCAGCCGGCTGATCAGAATGTCGATTGAGCGGCTTTCGCCGTCATCCTGGATGTCCCATAATTGTTCCATGATCTGGTCCCGGGAATAGACCACGCCCGGGCGCCGGGTCAGCAGCGCCAGGACTTCGAATTCCGCGCTGGTCAGCGTAATCTCGGTTTGGTCGAGTTGGACCCGGCGTTTTTCCAGGTCCACCATCAGGTCGCCTACGCGGCGGACACGCGACGGGCTTTCTTGACGCACCCGTCTCAGGATGGTCTGAATGCGTGCGACCAGTTCCCGGGGCTCGAACGGTTTCGCCAGATAGTCATCGGCGCCGATTTCCAGGCCGACAATGCGATCCGTTACTTCGCCGCGGGCCGTGAGCATGATGATGGGAATGGAATGGGTGCGGCGAATGGAGCGGCATACGTCGAATCCGTCCATGTCCGGCAGCATGATGTCGAGAATGATCAGATCCGGTGCGAAGCGCGCCAATGCATCCAAACCTTCGCGGGGATGGGTGTGGGCCTGGACCTGGAAGCCGAAACGGGCCAGGTAGTTTGTCAGCAGGTGGTTGAGTTTTTGGTCGTCATCGATGACCAGGATTTTCGCGTTCATGAAGTGGCTTCCCGCAATAAGCATAGTGTATGCCTGTATCACGGGATTTGCAAAATTGTAACAAAGTGTGAGGGGGATTGCGGCTTTCGGTCGCTAACGGTTCAGGATGTACTTGCGCACCGCGCGGTTGTGCTCCTGCAGGGTTTTTGAAAAGTGATGGCTGCGGCCGTCCTTTGACACGAAATACAGGAAAGTGGTGCTCTCGGGGTACAGGGCGGCTTCAATGGAAGCGATGCCCGGGCTGCAGATCGGTCCCGGCGGCAGTCCGGCATGGATGCGGGTGTTGTAGGGCGAATCGTATTTCAACTCGTCCCAGCCCAGTTTTCCCCGCCACTTGCCGTCGCGCTTCACTGCGAAGATTATGGTAGGGTCGCAGGCCAGCGGCATACCGATTCGCAACCGGTTGTGAAAAACAGAGGAAATCAGGAAGCGTTCACTGCGGTCCGCAGTTTCTTTTTCAATCAGGGACGCCAGGGTGACCACCTGGCGAAGCGTGAGTTTCATTTCATGGCTGCGCCATTCCAGGGTACGGTTGAAACGTTCACGGAAATGCTCGACCATCAGCTGCACCATCTCACGCGGGTTGATGGTTGCCGGAACATGGTAGGTGTCGGGGTAAAGATATCCTTCCAAATCGCCGGCTTCCGGATCCATGTCGCGAATCGGCTCCGGGTCCTTCGCGGCTTCCAGAAAATCATTCCGGTCGATATCCAATTGGGCGAATACCGTCGCTGCGGTTTCTTCCAGGGTCAGCCCTTCAGTGATGGTGACTTTATGCAGCACGACCTCGCCGCGGTGAAGCTTCGCGATCACCTGTTTCATGTTCATGGGTTGGCTGAAACGATATTCTCCGGTCTTGAATACCGCGTCGCGATGGAAAAGGCGGTAATATGCAAGGAACCAGGTCCGGCTGGCGATGACGCCGAGATGGTCCAGGCGTTCCGCTGTCCGGGAAACGGGTTCTCCGACGGGAATTTGGAAAACCAGGGTTCCCGTGTAAGCCTGGTAGGGCCGGAACACCTGGCGCCAGGCGTGCAAACCGGCCCAGGTCCCCAGCGCGAGGATGGCGATGAGCAGGATGATGATCAGTTTCTTCATCGGGACTCCAGAAAGTCGTTGAGAAAAACCATGGCGGCGACCGAATCGAGCATGGACTTGCGTTTGAAAGGATCCGGCACTTGCTCCGAGAGGAGTTCATCCGCGGCGATGCTGGTCAGGCGCTCATCCTGCCAGCCAAGGGGCAATTGAAGCCGCCGGCGCAAATGGTTGGCGAAATTTTCCGCCGCGGCCAGGATGCGGCCCGGCGTACCATCCATGTTCATGGGCCGTCCGAAAAGCAGAAACTCGACCCCGTATTCATTCACCAACCGTTCCAGATATTCGACATCGCGGGCCAGTTCTTTTCGCCGCAACGGCGGCAGCGGTACGGCGGTACGCAACCGGGTGTTTCCCAGCGCGAGTCCCAGGCGGCGGGTGCCGAAATCCACGGCAAGTACGATCACCGCTGATCGCCCCTTCTCCGGTGGCGCTCCAGGCCGTATTCGAGCAGCCGGGTGACCAGTGTCTGGAACGTGTACCCCTTGAGGATGAAGAGCTTGGGGAACATGCTGATTTCCGTGAATCCCGGCATGGTGTTGATTTCGTTGACCAGGATGCGTCCTCCCGGTTGTTCCAGGAAAAAATCCACCCGGCTGAGGCCGGCAAGATAAAGGCAGCGAAACGCCCTGGCTGCCAGGTCGCGGATTTTTTCGGCCGTGTTTTCGTCCAGTTCGGCCGGAATTGTAAAGCTGGTTTTGCCGTCAATGTACTTGTCGGCGTAATCGTAGAATTCATTGTGGGGTGTCAATTCACCGGGAAGGGAAACCTCGAGGCGGTCGTTGCCCATGACCGCAACTTCGATCTCGCGCCCGGTAATTCCCCGCTCGACAATGATGCGCGAGTCGTGACGGAAAGCCAGGTCCACGGCTGCGGCCAATTCGGCGGGAGCCTTTACCTTGCTGATGCCCACGGAAGACCCCAGGTTGCAGGGTTTGACGAAAACGGGCCAGTCCAGGTGTTCGCAAACCTGTTGCCGGATTTCGTCGCTGCGGTTGCGGGTAAAGATCAGGAAGTCGGGGGTATCGATTCCCGCTGCACGAAAGAGCTGTTTGGCGACACCCTTGTCCATGGCCAGGGCGGAGCCGAGGCTGCCCGCGCCCACAAAGGGCATACCGGCGAGTTCGAGCAGGGCGGGAACGCGTCCATCCTCACCGTTCGGGCCGTGTAGAACGGGGAAACAGATGTCGGCCGGCGGCAGTCCGCGGCCGTTGCATTGCCAGGGCAGGATGGGCTGGAAGTTTCCCCGCTGCAGAGAATCCGCGTCGGGGTTTTGCATTTCCTTTTCCGTCACGGAGCGCCACATCCCTTCGCGGTTGATATACACGGGCTGCGGAACGAAGCGGTCACGGTCGAGGTTTCGCAGGATCGCCGTAGCCGAGAGAATGGATATTTCGTGCTCCGCTGAACGTCCGCCAAACAGAATACACACCGAAAGTTTGTGAAGGCTCACCGCTTGCTCCAGTCTCCCTTTTTAGCACATTCATCCGGGGAGGTAAAGCGGAAAGCCGCAAGGGTTGTGTGCGCCCGCTTACAGGCGTAGAATAATCGCCATGGCCCGGAAGCAACGGAACCGCTCCCCCGGGGACGATTCCGGAATAAAAAAATCTTTCATCCGCCGTCATCCTTTTCTGGCGGCCGGTTTTCTGGTGCTGGGGATATTGCTGGCGTTGTCCGCCTCGCTGTGGCTGAGCCTGCCTGAAGTCGAATCCCTGGCTCAACGGCATCCGGCCCGGACCGCGCTCATGGAATTACGGGTGCGGCAAGCGGCAAGCGGCGGCAAAGGCTACGCGATCCACCAGTACTGGACCGCCTGGGAGGGATTCCCCCTGCTGCTGCGCCAGGCTGTGGTGGCTTCGGAGGATGCGGCGTTTTACAGTCACGAAGGCGTCGATTTTTTCGAGCTGAAAGAGTCTTTCAAACAGAACCTGCGCAAGGGGGAAAAGGCCCGCGGCGGCAGCACCATCACCATGCAACTGGCGCGCAATCTATTCCTTTCGCCGCACAAGTCATTTCTGCGCAAGCTACGCGAAATCCTAATCGCCCGGCGCCTGGAGGCGGTTTTGAGCAAGCGGCGCATCCTGCACCTTTATCTGAACATCGTGGAACTGGGACGGGGAGTATTCGGTTTCCCCGCTGCCGCGCAGTATTTCTTTGGGGGCCCATTGGAAGGCTTGACGCCTGCGCAATTGTTGCGCCTGGTGGCCGTGCTGCCCAAGCCCCTGCGCGTGAGCCCGCTGTCGAATTCCCGCTACCTGCAGTGGCGCGTGCGCCTGGTGGCCGACCGCATGGTTCAACGCGGCCACCTGACCCCTGAGCAGCGCCTCCGCATCGAATCCGACCTCTGAATGGCCCCGGTGCGTATAAACGTATAAACTGGACAAAATTACCGGAAGCGTGTAATCGGATTAATCATGCGGATACCGAAAGACTTTATACGTTTATACCCACCGTCCCCGTTTATCATTGTTTTTGACTTTGTTGCGCTTCCGGTCTAGATTGATACCATTGGCAGGGAGTGAGTGAAACGGAAATGAAAACGTATTCCAGGAAAAAACCACTGATTTCCATGCATATCCCCAAGTGCGCGGGGACCTCCATGCGGCATGTGTTGCGTCAGTGGTTCAAGGCAAACCTGCTGCTTCACTACCAGGATGAACGCCGCAGCCGTCCCCCGGCGCGTCATGCAACGAAACGGCGGTTCAGGCTGTTGCGTACAAACCGTGCCATCTGCATTCACGGTCATTTCGACAATATGCGCGGAACCGGCGTGGATGATTACTATCCCGGGTCGGACCAGTTGATCTCCATTCTGCGCGATCCCTTCGATTTGCATGTTTCCACCTATTTCTACGTAAAACGGGAAGCCTGCAACGGCGGAGAAGGCGCTTTCCTGGATGGGAAAGAACATCCGATTGTAGCCAACCGCTGGTCGCTTGAAGATTACCTGGCCGGGAACCGGCGCTCGTTCCTGCTCCGTTTTCTGCCTTCCGGATTGTCGCTGGACAATTACCGCCGGGTTCTGGATGAGCGTTTCCTGTTTATCGGTTTAATGGAAAGATTCCAGGAATCGGTGGATGCGCTGGCCGGGCTGCTGGACCTGCCTTCCATAAGCGTGGCGACTGTGAATGTGTCACCCTGGGACGAACCGGTTCCCGCCGGCGCCCGGGAGGAGTTCGCCCACGAAAATCTTTTGGAAACCGCCATCTATGATGATGTCCGGGAGCGTCTGCAATAGCGTCCGGTTTTCCTTTGGATCGCGCTTTTCGGGTGGTTTTCAAGAGCCCGGTGTCGCAAAAGTCGACCCTGCCGCCGGCGCCCGGCTGGTCTGATCGCAAAGCAATCTCTGGCCGCACCTGTTCCCAAGTCAACCCGCCATTTACAAGCAGAATGAAATGAGATACAGACAAGAGGGCAGCCTTTCTGCTGAATAGTCGGGTATCGCGGGAGTGAGAATTCGCAACCTTTCCGACTCTTTCCCACTCTCCGGCCCCGCAAAAGCCGGGATTGAGGTTGCTGTTCTTCGTGATTATAATCGCGGGGGGGAATCAGCACGCCTGGAATGGAGACAGGAGGAGAGGATGAAGAGAATGGCATGGTTGTGGATCCTTGCGGCTGCAATGGCGGTGAGTCCGGCCTGGATGGGGGCGCAGGGAGGTGACGCGGAAAAAGAGGAAGAAGCGGAAAGGATTCGGCTTCCCGCGCCGAGGCTGGATGGCCCGGTGGCGGTTGAGGCGGCGATCCATACCCGGCGTTCGGTCCGGAGTTATGCAGCCGCGCCGCTGACCCTTGGAGAAGTGGCGCAGCTCCTGTGGGCGGCTTACGGCATCACCAAACCCCTTCCCAGAGGTCCGGCGTTCCTGCGCGGCGGCCTGCGTGCCGCTCCGTCGGCCGGTGCCCTCTACCCGCTGGAAGTCTACCTCGTGGCCGGGAAGGTGACGGGGCTGCCTGCCGGGGTTTACCGCTATGTCTCAAAAGATCACGCTCTCGACCGCGTTCACAAGGGCGACCGGCGCGGTATCCTTTGCCGGGCGGCGTTCGATCAGGCCTGGGTGTGCCGGGCGCCGGCCACGCTGGTTTTTACGGCGATTTTCAGCCGCACCACCGGCAAATACGGCTCCGGCAGGGGAGAACGCTATGTCTGGATGGATGCCGGCTGCGCCTGCGAAAACGTCTACCTGCAGGCGCGGGCCCTGGCCCTGGGTTGCTGCATCGTGGGCGCTTTCCAAGATGTCGCGGTCTGGAGGGCGCTGAACCTTTCCAGGAAAGAAGAGCCCCTCTGCATCATCTCCGTGGGAAGGGAAAAATAGGGAAAAACCCGGGGCGGCCCCGGCCGGGGCCGCCCCGTATGAGTCAAGGACGGTTCGATACCCGCCCCAAAACAATCTTTACAACAGGCCGCGGCGTTTGAGCAGGTATTTGGGATCGGGCTCGCGCCCGCGGAATTTCTTGTACAATTCCATGGAATCTTCGCGTCCCAGTTTCTCCAGCATGTAGAGGCGGAATTTCGCGGCCAGTTCCTGGTTGAACAGGCTGGTCTCCTTGAAGGCGGCGAACGCGTCGGAATCCAGCACGCCCGACCAGATGTAGGAATAGTAGCCGGCGGAATAGCCGGAGATGATGTGGGAGAAATAGGTGGAGCGGTAGCGCGGCTGGATCTCGGGGATCAGGCCGATTCCATCCAGTACCTTTTTCTCGAACGCGTTGACGTCGATGTCATCCACGCTCAAGAGGCCGTGCCAGGCCTGGTCCAGGATGGATGCGGCCAGGTATTCAACGGTATCAAATCCCTGGTTGAAGAGGCTGCTCTTGCGGATTTTCTCCACCAGTTCGTCGGGGATGACTTCGCCGGTCTTGTAGTGACGGGCGTAGACGGCGAGAAGCTCCGGTTCGAGCGCCCAGTTTTCCATGATCTGGGAGGGCAGTTCGACGGCGTCGCGAGGGATGTGGCGGGTCTGGTAACGGCCGTTTGAGAACAGTGTGTTCAGGGCGTGGCCGAATTCGTGAAAGAATGTCGTGACCTCGTCGATGCTCAGCAGTGAAGGCACGTCACCGGCCGGGCGGGTGAAATTGCCGGTTACCGTGGACAATGGAGAGATTTTCTCTCCGTCCCGGGTCCAACCGTCGCGGAAACCGCCGCTCCAGGCGCCGCCGCGCTTGGATGAACGGGGATGAAAGTCCATGTAGACAATGCCCAGGTGGCTGCCGTCGGCTTCCTTGACCTCGTACACCTGGACTTCCTTGTTGTATACCTGGATGTCGCTGCGGGGCTCAAAGGTCAGGCCGTACAACTGGTTGCAGAGGTAAAAAATGCCTTTCTTGACGTTTTCCAGTTCAAAATAGGGGCGCAACTCGGCGTCATCCAGTTCGTATTTCTCGCGACGCAGTTTCTCCGCGTAATACCACCAGTCCCAGGACTGGAGTTTGAAGTCGCCGCCTTCACGGTCGATGATGGCCTGCATCTCCGCGACTTCGGCCCTGGCGCGCTCAAGCGCGGGTTTCCACAACTGCATCAGAAACTCGTTGACCCGTTGGGGTGTTCCGGCCATGCGGGTTTCCAGGTAAAAATGGGCGGGTGTTTCGTATCCCAGCATGCGCGTGCGTTCAATGCGCAGCTGCATGATCTCCTTGAGTATCGCCTTGTTGTCGTACTCATTCTCCCGGTCGCCGCGCATGAAGTAGGCGCGATAGAGCTTTTCCCTCAGGGGGCGGTTCTGGGAGTATTGCAGGAAGGGATACATGCTGGCCCGCTGGGTGGTGTACACCCATTTGCCGGGCATTTTGTACTCTTCAGCCGTCTCCTTACCCATGTTGATTACGGTTTCGGGCAAGCCGGCCAGGTCCGCCTCGTTCTCGATGACGATGTAGGATTCGTTGGTCTCCTTGAGCAGGTTCTCGCCGTATTGCAGTCCCAGCAGGGAAAGGCGCTGGTTGATTTCACGCATGCGGGTTTTCTGTTCCGGGGTGAGCAGGGCGCCGCTGCGGACGAAATCCTTGTAGGAGTGTTCCAGCATGTATGCCTGTTCCGCGTCCAGACCCAACTCGTCCCGCTGCTCATACAGGGCCTTGACGCGGGCGAACAATTTCTCGTTCAGCGAAATGTTGTCGCTGTGGGCGGACAACCTGGGCGCGATCTCTTTGGCCGCGGCCTGGAGCTGCGGGGTGGTATCCGCGCTCATCAGGCTGTAAAACACGCCCGCCGCGCGTTCCAGGAATTCTCCGGTGCGGTCGAGCGCCTGCATGGTATTGGCGAAAGTCGGCGCGTCCGGGTTCTCGATAATGGCATCCACTTCCGCCTGGTGGCGTTTGATGCCCTCTTCAACCGCGGGTACGAAGTGCTCCACTTTGATCCGGTCAAAGGCGGGGGTTTCGAAGGGAGTTCCGTAATCGGCGAAGAAGGGATTCTGCGTTTCCGGAACTTTCTCCTGGTCTGAAGAACATCCCGGCAGGGTGGCGAATACAAACATCAATGCCGTGGCACAACAGACAATCCATATCAATTTGCTCAATGCATACCTCCTCTGAGTATCGGCCAATCCCGCTGCGGCGGTGATTGCAATCAGTTATGGTATAGCAGAACCGCGCTTGGAAGAAAAGCCCTTGCCGCTCCCGGAAGCATGAATTCCGGGTCAATCGAACGCTTCGGGGTGGTAGTAAGCGTAATAAAAACGGTTGCGCAAGATATTCTTGACGTAGTTGCGGGTCTCTGTGAAAGGGATCATTTCGATGAATTCTTCCTCTGCTACGGAGCCGAACTGGTGCAGCCAGCGGTCGACGCGATGGTCGCCCGCGTTGTATGCGGCCAGCGCCAGATACGCGCGATCGTTGTATTTGTCCAGCAATTGCCGCAGGTACAATGTGCCCCAACGGATGTTGACCTCCGGTTGCACCAGTTCCCAGCGCAGTCGCGGGGTCAGGCGTTTGCCGCTGATATGCGCGTACGTCTCTGGCAGCATCTGCATCAGGCCGTAGGCGTTCGACTGGGAGCGGCTATCCGGCCGGAACATGCTCTCCTCGCGGATCAGGCCGCTGACCAGGAACGGATCCAGTCTTCGTTCGCGGCTGTAGCGCGCAATGATTCCGCTGAATTCAAGCGGCGTCAGGATGGAGCGCAGGAAGCGGGGCAGGATGACGGCATGGTAATCCTGAATGCCGCTGCGGTATGCCAGAAACGCGTGGTAATGGCGGTGCCGATGGACTTCGAGTGTTGCAAGGGTCAATGTCAGTACAACCGCGTCGGCGGTGTTGACGCCAGTCGATCTTCCGGCCCATTCGAGGTATTCGCGGCCTTTTTGCAGCAGCCCCAGTTCCAGCAGTGCGAGGCCGCGTTCGAGGCGGTGCACCGTGTCCGGCGAAAGCGGTGAATTCAGGCGTTCCGCGAAGGCTTCCAGACCATTATGCAGGCCGTTGATGTGGTTTTTCCCGGCACGTACGAAATAATAGGAGAATGGCGCGTGATTGAGCGGGATTCGGAAGCCGCCTCCCAGACGCCGGTACCAGAAGGCGGCGGCGACCTGGTATCCGGGTTCGGGTGAGTGGGCGGCGCGCATGAACAGGCGGCGGGCCTGCCGCAAACGGTCCTGTTTCAAATGGATCCAGGCATTGATCCACAGGGCTTTCCAATGGCGGGTATCCTTGAGCCCGGTGGCATGGATCAGTTGCGTATAGGCCTGGGATGCCTGATCCAGTTGGTTTTCGACCAGGAAAAGGCCGGCGATGTCCTCCAGCAGGTCGACATGGGTCCGGGGTTCATCCTCCTCCAGGGTCCGGACACGTTCCCAGATGCCTTCGGTTTGCCCGGAACGCAGGTCGAGCTTGATGAGTAAGGCCTGTTTGCGTGCGTTGAATTGCGGGTCCCGGACACGCTCCAGATGATGGCGGCATTGAGTGAAGCGGCGGCGACGGTAATTGAATGCCGCCTGGTAGTATTGATTGATCGCATCATGCGGACAGTTTCTCGATTCGCGCATGATCGTGGACCATTGGCCGCGGGTGGACAGGTATCTGAAACGGGCGTCCCAGTCGATCACACCGATATTGGCTTTCAATTCGCGTTGCAGGTCCCCGGGCAGTCCTTCCAGAAGCCTGCCCAAAGAAACGCGGGGAAACAACTCGCGCAGCAGCCGGGCAGCGGCCGGGGCGCCTTCAGTACGAGCCAGGGCTTTGAAAACGCGGATACGCAGGGCGGTGGTATGGGGGGGGTGAATCCGGCTGCGTTCAACCATCTTCGCGTATTCTTCACATTGATCCAGCCAGCGGAGAATCAGGTGGTTCTTCTCCCGCCAGAGGTAGGCGTCGCGGCCGGGGATATCACGAAGCAAAGCCGGCATCCGGGCGGGGATCTCCTGCTGACGCAGATTCCGTGCCTGCTCCAGGCGGACGATCGCCTTCAGAAAGCGTTGTTGCGGATGCGAGATCGCTGATTCATTGATATCGCGAAGCGGGTCGAGGCCTTCGGCGGGCTCTTTCAGGAGTGAGATCCGGCGCATGGCACCTTGCAGAATGCGGTAATTGTCCCTGATGTGGGAGTCGGGCTTATCGCTGTGCATCGGAACCGGTTCGAGTACAAACCGGCACACGATCCATGCCGAAACCATTGCCAGGCCCAGCAGCAGTTCCAGCAGGAGGGCGAGGCGGAAAAAACGCGAGCTAGATTGCCACAAACGGATAGCCTTTCAACACTTCCCGGTTCCCTTTGGCCAGGATTTTGATTAACTGGGTTTCAAAGATCTCCATGTCGTCATGTTTGCGCAGATATTCCTCGCGGGCCTGGTCGATGGTGTCCCTCAGGGCCGCGTACAGGTCTCCGCTGTTGATTCCGTCTTCAACCGCTTTCTCGTTGTACAGAATGATGTCATTGAGAATCACCCGCGCTTTGCGTTCGGGATCATTCGTCCTGAGGGAGGGGCTTTTACTTTCCTTTTCGGGGACAATGAAATCCGCGGCCGTGTCGGGTTCGGCTACCGGCTCCGGTTCGGAATCGCCGATGAACTCCTGGGTTTTTACCCGGGCCATGATTTTCTGACGCAGGGGCAGAAGATCCAGGCTCATTTCTCCGGTGCGGGCAAAGATCTCGATTTCCCTGCGGCCGATACCCGGCTCGCCCTCAAACGAATCGGCGTAAATCACGGCCTGGGGTTTCCCCTTGACAAAGAAAGGCAGCACCAGGATCTCTTTCGGGGCGGCGCCGCCGAAACGGCTGAAGATCAGATGGTCATCCGCGCGCGGAGCCGGCGGTCCCGCGTAGCCCTTGCGGTTCTCCAGCACGTGCTTGAAGACCGTGTCCGCCGAGAGCGAGAAGAACACGGTTTTGATCTCCTTGTCGGTCACGTTGCTGTCATGTTTTTCGAACCCTTTTCCCCGCCATCCCACCAGCTTGTCATCCCGCAGCAGAAAGAGGGCGGAGCGGCTGGAAAACAGGTTGATGGCATCCAGCAGGTTGGAGATCAGTTTCAACTGGTTTTCCGATTCGGAGACGGCCATCACGTTCTTGTGAATGGAAGAGATCAGTTTACCTGGATCCATGACGGGGGGGACAATGTCGGGGGGGACATGAAAGGCATCGAAACCGGGAACCTCTTTAATGCCCTCAAGCTGCTGCATGATGCTTTCCTGGATTTCGTGGACCTGGGCAACAAGCATGCCTTTCTTTTCATTGAGAATGGTTTCGATCAGTCGCTTGATCTTGTCAGCGGACATGGATGACCTCCTTTGCGTTTCCCTGCGATACGGCCGGTCGGATCATATCTTTCCACCATTATATCCCGGATTCGATCCGGCTGGCCAGGATCTCCGGTAATCCGGCATCGCGGATTTTTTTCTGGGTCTGTCTGAAATCATAAGTAAAGCGCTTGAATTGAATTTCGCGCTTGCCGGGGTCGAATATCACAAAACTGGGCATGGGGTTCTTGTCGCGGGGCTGGCCGATGGAACCGGGATTGATGAGGTATCGGGTGTTGGGGTCGAGTCGGATGTGCGTGTTTTCGTTCAGGGGCACGGACTGGATCTTGTCATTGCGCATCAGGTACATGATGGGAAAATGGGTGTGGCCGAAAAAACCGATCGCGGTTTCCATGAACTTGAAGGACTCCGCGGCTTCGAAATTCGAAAACACGTAATAGTCTTCATCAAATGTGGAACCGTGGCAGAGGGTGATGAAGCGTTCAACCACTACCGGCCCTTTGGGTAATTGTTTCAGGAATGTCTGGTTGTCCCCGCTCACTTGAATCTTGCTCCATTCAGCGGAAAAAGCCGCCACGGGATTGAAGAGGGAAGATGATTCCAGGTCGGCGACGACCTTGTCATGATTTCCCCGTACCTGGGTGCTGACGTTCAGTCGGCGAAAACGGTTGATCACTTCGTTCGGATTGGGGCCGTATCCGACCAGGTCGCCCAGAAACAGGAAACGCGACGCCTTGCGCGCCGCCGGGTGCTCCAGCATAGCCTCGAACGCCTCCAGGTTGCTGTGGATATCGCTGAAAATGAGGTACTTCACCGTTTCTCCCGTTGGGTGGGTGTCATTTTCCGCCTGCCGTATTTTCGGTCCGGAACAGGCCCGACTGGTGCTTTTCGTAGAGTTCCCGGGCATGATAGGAACTGCGGACCAGCGGCCCCGAGGCTACCGCGGCAAAGCCCGCGGCCAGGGCCTCGGATTCCAATTCCCTGAACTCTTCGGGATCATAGTACCGGTCAACCGGAACGGATGCAGCGGTGGGCCGGCAGTACTGGCCGATCGTGAGCAGAGACACACCTCGATCATGCAGTTGCCTGAACAAATCCAGCAACTCCGTCCGGGTTTCCCCCAGTCCCACCATGATCCCCGATTTGGTGACCGCTCCCCTTTTCGCGGATCGTTCAAGCAGCGTCAATGATCGGCTGAACTGCTCTTCGGGCCGCCTGACTTTGCGGTATTGCGACAAAACGGTTTCGATGTTGTGGTTGAGTACATGGGGAGCCGCGTCCAGGACGAGGTTCAACGCCGGCTCTTCGCCGTTGAAGTCCGGGATGAGGACTTCCACAAGCAGTCCGGGAATGTCCGTTTTCAACCTGGTGATGACCCGGGCGAAATGATGGCTGCCCCCGTCAGCCAGGTCATCCCGGGTGACGGAGGTGATGACAACGTAACGCAGTTTCATGATGCGGGCGGTTTCCACCAGCTTGGCCGGCTCATCCGGGTCCAGGGGCCGGGGGTTTCCATGGGCAACCGCGCAGAAGCCGCAATTACGGGTACAATGGTCGCCCATGATCAGGAATGTGGCATGCCCGTGGTTCCAGCATTCGCCGATGTTGGGGCAGCGGGCGCTGCGACAGATTGTATGCAGCCCCCGCTCATCCAGTGCGCGTTGAATGCGGGTAAACTCGGGCCCGCCCGGGATGGTGACTTTCAGCCAGCGGGGCTTGGGGGTCCGTGGGGAATGGCCGGTGGCCGAGTCGATCGCGGGTTTCATGAGATCAGGAACAGCCGGGTTTGCGGATTGGAAAGCCATCTGGCGCCATCCGCGGTGATTTGTATCATTTCTTCAATGGTTACGACTCCGTGGTCTTTCAGGTAAAGCCTGGGCTCGATGGTAAATACCTGGCCGGCCTCCAGCGCGGCAAAAGGAAGGTCGCCGTAACGTTCCCATGCCGGAGCCAGCAGGGCGCCGCCGTCATGGGCGTCCCGGCCGACCTGGTGGCCGAGGGCGTGGGGATATTCTCCATATCCTCGCGAGGTGATGTATTCGCGCGCGACCGTGTCGATATCGACCCCCCGGGCGCCGGGTTTGATGCACTCGAATGCGGCGTTTATGGAACCGACAATGGTGTCGAAACCGTGTTTGACAATCGCCGGGGCTTCCGTTTCTTTTTCTTCCAGGATATACCAGGTGCGTTGCAGGTCGGAGCAATAACCGTCCACGCGTACACCGAAATCAGTATTGAATACATGGCCCCGTTCCAGCAGACGGTCGGTCGGTCCGGAATGGGCGCCGGTTTCCTGGGGGCCGGCGAACACCGACGGGCAGTGCTCTTCATCCCAGGCGGGTTCCAGGCCCCGTTCCAGTCGGGCCCGGGTAATCAGGTTGGCTACCTGCCGTTCGGTCCAGCCGGGGCGTACCTGGCGCGTAACCTGGTCGTAGATCTCCAGGGTGATATCAATGGCCTTGCGGATGCGCCGGATCTCTTCGGCCGACTTCCGTCCCCGCAGGGCGGCGATGATGGCTTCAGCCGACACCCATTTTCCGGAATACGGGGTGCCCGACAGCAGTTGTTCGAGTTTGAGGAATTTCCCATGGGTCAGGCCGTCCGCCGCCGCGGAATCCAGCGAATAGTTCAGGGCGATGCTCGCGGGCTTGTTTTCATCCAGTATGCGGCGCAATATTTCCCTGGGCGAGTCGCGGTACGCGTGGATATGGCGAAAAAGATCGAGGCGCTGAAATTTTTCTTTGTCCAGGTTGCCCACTATCGCGTGGGTCTCGCCGTTGGAAAAAACCAGAAAAAAGGAGAGCCAGGTTACCCCCGTGCCGACAATGAAATCCATCACCGGATCCGAAAGGACTCCCGATTCCTGGTCCAGGGTCATCCAGCAGTCCACATCGAGTTCATTCAGGATCTCGATCGACTGCAGCAGTTTTTCGCGTACCATCCGGCCTCCTAGTTCAGTCGCGACAGGGCCGCGTTGGTCACCTTATCATACAACTCCTGGTTGAAGCGGATGTCGTAGGCCTCGCGCTTCTGGTAGATATACGAGGCGACAATGCGGTTGCGCAGCTCTTCCAGCTTGCTCTGGTAGAATGCTTCGCGGCTGTTCTTGAAATCTTCTTCCCCCATTACGTGGATCGAAGTGGCGCGAACAACCAATACGGCGTTTGAATAGGTGATGGGTTCAGAGAATTTTCCCGGGGTCAGGCCGAAAATACGCTCATCGATTCCAGCTTTGACGTCCATGCCGGCCAGGCGGTTGCCCCGCTTGTATGTGACGGCTTCGATCTCCAGGTCACGTTGCCGCAACAGCGTTTTCAAGGCTTCTTCATCGCCGACGGCATTCAGCCTGTCAGCCAGTTCGCCGGCTTCATCCTGAAGCAGGCGCAAACGTGTCGCCTGAATGAATTTTTCCCGGACTTCGGCTTCCGCCGCCTCGAACGGGAGGATCTCCGGCTTCTCGATCCGCTGCAGGCGGACCACGGCCATGCCTTTGCCGAATTCCACCGGAAACGCGGTTTCACCTTCTTCCATGCTGAAAAGTTTGCGCGATACAATACCCATGTCTTCCAGTTCTTCCAGGGTTTCGCCATTGGTCAATGCCGCGGTCTCGATGACGGGCGCATCGATGGACTTGGACGCGGCGGCGATATCCTTGACTTTCTCGATCCGTTCGAAGATGGCCGCCAGTCTGGTTTTGACCAGTTCGTTGACCTTGCGGTTCTGCAGGATGGTTTCGATGCGTGCGGCGACTTCGTTGAAATCCGCAATTTTTTCCACGGTTTTTTCGGTAACCGTGAGAATGGAAAAACCATCGCCGGTATCGACGGGGGTGGAGATTTCATTCTGGGACAGGTTGTTGATGATGCGGATTTCCTGGGGGCTGAATGCGCGCCAGCCCTGCAGTCCCCAATCACCGCCCGCCGCGGCTTTTTCGTCTTTTGACTGTTCCCTGGCCGTGGCTGCGAATGTCTCTGCGTTCAGTTTCCCGGAAAGCTCCCGGGCGCTTGCCAGAACGGTTTCGCGATCGCTTTCCGTGTAAGGGAGCAGGATCCGCGATACGCGTGTTTTTTCCGGGGTTTGAAACATTTCGCGGTTTTCTTTATAGTAAGTGAATTTTTCTTGCGGGCTGATCGTCACCTGAGAGGTAAAGTCCTTGAACTGCAGGGCGATAACGACACCCGCGCGGCGTTCCGGGCTCATAAACATCGGCTTGTTGGCCTGATAGAACGCTGCGATTTTTTCGCGCGGCGCGGAAATCTCCTGCTTTACACGGTCCGGGGTCAGGCGCACCACGTCCAGTTCCACGCTGTCCATTTCCTCGTGGTAGAGTTTCTCCAGGCGGTCCGGGTCAATCGCGAGCCCCGCGCTCAAAAGGAATTCCAGCTTTTCGCGCGCGATCTCCCGGCGCAGTGATTGTTCAAATTCCTTGACATCGATGCGGTTGTAAGCCAACAGGTTTTCATAGGCTTTGACGCCGATGAAACGTCCGTCGCGTTGAAATCCCGGAGATTCGACGATGCGCCGGCGCAATTCCTTGTCCGTGGCCTTGATCTTGAAGCGGCTGGCTTCATTGTCGAAAATAATGGAGTTGATCGACTGCTGCAGCAATTGTTGCGGCAGTTGCATCTGCATCAGCATGTTCTTGTTGAAATTTTCTTTCATGCTGCGGCGATAGTTGTCGATGGTCTGCATCAATTGTTTCTGGAATTCATCAGCCGTAACGGTTTCACCGTTTACGATCAGCAGCGCGTTTTTCGCGCCCGTCAGACTCATTCCCCCGGTACCCCATTCCACAAAAACAAATCCGACAAAAGTCAGTATCACCAGCCACAACACCCATGACAGGCTCTTCAGGTTGTTCCTCATCGTACGAAGCATCTCTTATCCTCCGGGTTCAGTCCTTTTGATTGTGCTTGTTGCGTTGCTTTCGCTTAACGGCAGATACACGCTGACAACGGCGCCCTCTTCCGTATTGCGGATTGAAATATTGCCTCTGTGTTCCTGAATCAGATTGTAGGCGATGGAGAGTCCGATACCTTTTTTCTGGGTGCGGCTTTTTGTGGT
>OBLN01000009.1_pt1:0-5000 | contig 86985 bp, 70 predicted proteins | sample 1519301 | NCBI WGS metagenome assembly OBLN01 (sample SAMEA2452533, study PRJEB22499) | sediment metagenome | reverse complement strand
TTCCTGAGCAAGGTCAGTCCTCTCAGGGTTAGTCGGATCCTAAGCCGAGGTCGAAAGGCGTAGGCGATGGAAAGCAGGTCAATATTCCTGCACCACCGCAACAACGTTTGTACGATGCGGGGACGCAATAAGTCAGGCAGACCGTGCCGCTGGTTGAGCACGGCGGGTGACAAGGAAGGACTCGTTAATCAGGGTCGGAATTCTGAGGTAGCCCGGGAAATTCGGTTTTGCCGGATGAACCTGCTGAAACTATGTTGCCAAGAAAAGCCGCTAAGGAGTTGTTGAGGTGTCCGTACCGTAAACCGACACAGGTAGATGGGTTGAGTATACTAAGGCGCACGTGTGAAATCTCCTTTAGGAACTCGGCAAATTAACTCCGTAACTTCGGGAAAAGGAGTGCCTCGCCAGGGTGACGTTTTTCGACTGAGCCCGAGGAGGCCGCAGAGAATAGGCCCAAGCGACTGTTTAACAAAAACACAGGTCTCTGCAAAGATGAAATCGATGTATAGGGACTGACGCCTGCCCGGTGCCGGAAGGTTAAAGGGAGGGGTTAGCTTCGGCGAAGCTCTGAACTGAAGCCCCGGTAAACGGCGGCCGTAACTATAACGGTCCTAAGGTAGCGAAATTCCTTGTCGGGTAAGTTCCGACCCGCACGAAAGGCGTAACGATTTGGGCACTGTCTCAAGGAGATGCACGACGAAATTGTAGTACCGGTAAAGATGCCGGTTACCCGCTGCTGGACAGAAAGACCCCGTGAACCTTTACTGCAACCTAATATTGAATTCTGGTGCGGTATGTGCAGGATAGGTGGGAGGCTTTGAAGTTCCACCGCCAGGTGGGATGGAGCCAATCTTGGGATACCACTCTTATCGTATTGGGGTTCTAACCCGCGAAGTGATCCTTCGTGGAGACAGTGTTAGGCGGGTAGTTTGACTGGGGCGGTCACCTCCCAAAGAGTAACGGAGGTGCCCAAAGGTACCCTCAGGCTGTTTGGAAATCAGCCGTAGAGTGCAAAGGCATAAGGGTGCTTGACTGCGAGACCGACAGGTCGAGCAGGTGGGAAACCAGGGCTTAGTGATCCGGTGGTTCCGTATGGAAGGGCCATCGCTCAACGGATAAAAGGTACTCCGGGGATAACAGGCTTATAGCGTCCAAGAGCTCATATCGACGACGCTGTTTGGCACCTCGATGTCGGCTCATCACATCCTGGGGCTGGAGCAGGTCCCAAGGGTTCGGCTGTTCGCCGATTAAAGTGGTACGTGAGCTGGGTTCAGAACGTCGCGAGACAGTTCGGTCCTTATCCACAGTGGGCGCAGGAGATTTGAGGGAATCTGTCCCTAGTACGAAAGGACCGGGATGGGTGAATCTCTAGTGATCCAGTTGTTCCGCCAGGAGCATCGCTGGGTAGCTACATTCATTATGGATAACCGCTGAAAGCATCTAAGCGGGAAGCCAATCCCAAGATAAGATCTCCCTTCACCTTCGGGTGACTAAAGACCCCTCGTAGACGACGAGTTTGATAGGCTGGGTGTGTACGCACGGTAACGTGTTCAGCTAACCAGTACTAATCGGTCGTGAGCCTTAACCATTTGTTTACGCAGCCTTACTCCCGACAAATCTAACTCAGCAATAATGATAAAAAGCCGCGCAATATTCCCGGTGACCATAACGGAGAGGAAACACCCGGTTACATTCCGAACCCGGAAGTTAAGCTCTCCAGTGCCGATGATACTGCCCTGGAAACGGGGTGGGAAAGTAGGTCGTCACCGGGATTTTTTTTATCCATTTGCAACATAAATCATTTCTTTTTCCATGACGGACCCGTCCGGGCCGTTACAATCTTGACGTTGTTGGTTTTTTTTGATATATTGATCTATTCGCAAGGTGTTTTTTCCGTAGTTTTTTCCAAGATACGAAAAAAAACCGCTATAGGAGGTCTATTTGCCTACCATAAATCAGTTGATACGGTTTGGCCGGAAACAGCAGAAAGTAAAAAGCAAGTCTCCGGCCCTGGAGAACTGTCCTTTAAAGCGTGGCGTCTGCACCCGGGTGTTTACCACCAACCCGAAAAAGCCGAACTCCGCCATGCGCAAGGTGGCCCGCGTGCGCCTGACAAACGGGATTGAAGTCAGTGCTTACATTCCCGGTGAAGGGCACTCTTTGCAGGAGCACTCCATCGTGCTGGTGCGCGGCGGTCGTGTCAAGGATCTCCCCGGCGTGCGCTATCATGTCGTGCGCGGCGCCAAGGATTCAACGGGTGTGGAGAGCCGCAAACGCGGGCGTTCCAAGTACGGCACCCGCCGGCAGAAAAAGGTTTAGTGATTCGGGAGTCATGAATGCCCAGAAGAAAACTTCGTAAACAGAAGGATCAGGTTTTTGATCCGGTGTTCAACTCTTCCGTGGTAGCCAAGTTGGTGAATTCCATCATGCTGCACGGCAAGAAGGCTACGGCCGAAAAGATCGTCTACGGGGCCATGAGCGAGATCCAGGAAAAAATCCAGGAGGATCCGCTGAAAGTGGTCACCAAGGCTGTGGAGAACATCCGTCCTCAAATCGAGACGCGTTCCCGCCGGGTCGGGGGTGCCACTTACCAGGTACCCATGGAAGTTCGCAAGGATCGCTCATACGCCCTGGCCGTGCGCTGGCTCACCCAGCATGCCCGGGAAAGGGGCGGCAAGAGCATGCAGGAAAAACTCGTGGGTGAGTTGCTGGACGCTTTCAACAACCGCGGCGGAGCCATCAAGAAACGTGAAACCGTGCACAAGATGGCTGAATCGAACCGCGCTTTCGCCCATTATCGCTGGTAAACAGATAATCATGGCAACAATACCGGTAGACAGGATCCGTAACATCGGTTTAATGGCGCATATTGACGCCGGCAAAACCACGACTACGGAAAGAATCCTGTACTATTCCGGTGTGACATACAAAATGGGTGAGGTTCATGATGGCACCGCGGTCATGGACTGGATGGACCAGGAGCAGGAAAGGGGAATCACCATCACTTCCGCCTGCACCACCACCCATTGGAATGACCATCAGGTCAATATCATCGATACCCCCGGGCACGTTGATTTCACGGCCGAGGTTGAGCGTTCGCTGCGCGTGCTGGACGGTGGGATCGTGGTGCTTTGTGCGGTCGGCGGCGTGGAGCCCCAGACAGAGAAAGTGTGGTATCAGGCCGAGAAATACCGGGTTCCCCGCATTGCCTATATCAACAAGATGGATCGCGTGGGAGCCGACCACCTGGATGTGGTTGAGCAGCTTCAGGCCAAATTGAAAGCCAATCCGCTGTTGCTCCAGCTTCCGCTGGGAACGGAAAATGATTTTTCGGGCGTGATCGACCTGATTGAAATGAAATCCTATCGCTACGACAGCGACCTGCTGGGCGCTACCTGCGAAGAGTCGACCGTGCCGGAAGAGTCGTTGGAAGACGCCGAATTGTATCGGGATCGTCTGGTTGAACAGGTGGCCGAGCATGATCTTGAGATCATGGAGCATTTCCTGGACAGAAAACCCGTTGATGCGAACCTGCTCCGCGCCGGTGTGCGCAGGGTGACGCTGCAGCTGGCCGGGATCCCGGTGCTCATGGGGTCTTCGTTTAAAAACAAGGCCGTGCAGAAGTTGCTGGACGGGATTGTATACTATCTGCCCTCACCCCGGGATGTGGCCGCGGTCAAGGGGTTTTCCCCGCGTACGGGCGAAGAGATTACGCGGGAACAGTCACCAGATGAACCGTTTTCGGCGCTGGTGTTCAAGATCATGAGTGATCCCTACATGGGACACCTTGTCTATTTCCGCGTGTATTCCGGTTCGCTGAAGGCTGGTGATGTTGTCGTCAATCCCATTACCCGTAAGCGGGTGCGCATCACGCGGATTCTGAAGATGCATGCCAACAAGCGCGAGGAAGTCAAGGTTGTCGGGGCCGGGGATATCGCCGCTACAATCGGAATTACGGCGGTGGCCACCGGTGACACCCTTTGCGATGAGCGCAGCCAGATTGTCCTGGACACGATTTCATTTCCCGAACCCGTGGTTTCTTCGACCATCGAGCCGCGTCACACGGCGGACCACAAGAAACTGGATGAAGTGCTGTCCAAGCTGGAAGTGGAAGACCCCACCCTGACGGTGAAGATCAACCGCGAAACCGGACAGAAAATCATTTCCGGCATGGGCGAATTGCACCTGGAAGTGGTACGGGAACGCATCCGCCGCGAGTTCAATGTGGAAACCAAGCTGGGCAAGCCCAGGGTGGCTTATCAGGAGACCATCCGCAAAACCGCCCGGGGTGAAGAAAAATATTTCCAGCAGGCGGCCGGCCATACCCAGTTCGGCCATGTGGTGCTGGAAATCCGTCCCGCCAACAGCGTGGACAAGTTGCGTTTCGTGGCTTCAGTCGCCGACGACGTTGTGCCGCGCCGCTTTCATGAAGCTGTTGAAGCCGGCGTGCGCGAGGCGATGGATTTCGGTTTTATCGCCGGGTTCCCGGTAACCGGGGTGATTGCCGATCTGGTCGGCGGCTCCCTGGATGATGAAAACTCGACGGAACTGGGTTACAAAGTCGCCGCATCCATGGCTTTCCAGAAAGCGTTTCTGGCGGCCGACCCGGTTCTGCTGGAACCGATCATGAAGCTGGAGATCCGCGTCCAGGATGATTACCTGGGAGACGTAATGGGTGATTTGAACGCCCGCCAGGGCCGGGTCACCCATATGGATAATCGTCACGATCTGCATGTCATCGACGTTAGGGTTCCCATGTCGAATATGTTCGGTTATGCCACGGCATTGCGTACCCTGACCCAGGGACGCGCCGTTTACGCCATGGAGTTTGCCGATTACGCACCCATGACGGACATGAAAATGCAGGACGTGTTAAAGAACCAACTGGGAATATATTCACTCAATTAGGAGGTCGACCATGGCGAAAGAGAAGTTTAACCGGAGCAAGCCGCATTTGAATATTGGTACGATCGGTCACGTGGATCACGGCAAGACCACGT